>Ga0255398_1015_pt1 | contig 22604 bp, 20 predicted proteins | sample ANMaggSeSYBR01K3_FD_182119 | JGI IMG/M metagenome (GOLD analysis project Ga0255398, IMG submission 182119) | Sediment cell enrichment communities from methane seep in Santa Monica Basin, California, United Staets - ANME aggregate JGI... | ecosystem: Environmental > Aquatic > Marine > Cold seeps >...
TAGTATGATACTGTAACTGTCAAATAGATCTGCTTTTTTCAGCTCATTTAAGATGATGCCAAGCGCTGTATCCGCCGTCTCAATGGCATCAAGGTACTCCGTTGACATGAACCCTGACCTGTGTCCGGCAATATCGGTTCCTTCGAGATAAATAAAACAAAAGTCGGGACAGCAGGACTTCAGGCAACCGGTGGCAGCCTGTGCCACCTCAAGATCGAGATTGTCTATAGAAGCACTGTTAATAAAATATGAGTGGTCCAGAGAACCGGGTCCTGAAAGATTTCTAAGGTGCTCCCAGGAATAAAAAGCAGCGGTCGTTTTGCCAAAATCTTTTGCCACATCTATGATGCTTCTTGCTATGGATGACGGGTTGGGAGATACGGTATTGGCAAGCACATTATGCGCTATTGGCAGCAGAGACGTGAAGATACTGAAATGGGCAGGCAGGGTAATTGATGGGGTCACGGTCCGGGCGTTCAAGGTGTGCGTGCCGTTTTCGATCATATAATCAATATTTGGCGTTTTTGCCAGCTCCAATCCGTCTGAACGACATCCGTCAATAATCACCAGAATGGTTTTATTCAATTTCTTCCCTCCTTATTCAAATGGTTTAGGCAATAACTTATTTTTTTGCACTCAACCGCATCAATATTCGGCTTTTATGAGGGAAAAGTTAATTTTTTGTAAATAAAGGCTTGGTCAAAAACAACCTGGTAGAATTTTTGACCGAGCCCTTACGTACGCTTTCCATAAATTATGCCCCCTGCAACAGCAGTGATTGGCGCCACGGTCACAAGGCCGAAGCTTCCAACGATTGTGTTTAATATTTCAGCAGCCACGAAGTTTATGAAAGAAAAGTCCTTATTTGTGCATGCTCTTGTAATTCCCTCAACTCATTTTCGTAAAAGGGTTTTATGGAGTCCTCAGCAATCCCTAAATCGTTCGCCAGCATATCAATTGCTGACGAGTGTTGTCGCTTTTCTGCTTCGGTGCGATACAATATTGTAAACACAACCATACCTCCAGGAATATGGAATCCATTCAATGTATTTTCACTTAAAAAACGAGGAGCAGTCTCTTTCAGCGCAATAACCTTTGAAAGTGTTCGACATACTGAAATGGCTCACCGCCATTCTTTTTGTTTGATTATTGTTTTGAGGTTTACCCAACAGGACTTCTGCGTCGTAAAAGACAATACTGTCAGGATTAACCTCATTTTCTTTAAGGCAGGTTTTTGATGTATTGGCTTTAATTCGGATAACAAAGCTTTTGCCTTCATCCTGCAGGAAATCAAATAGGTCATGTTTTTGGTAACCTCGATCTCCTACGCCTGTTTGGCCTGGCAAAAGTATTTGGTTGACAAATAGTCTTTCAGCCCCTTTTCCGTTAGTGAAAAAAATTTTCGATGGGATCCCTTGATTTAAATTAAAGCCCAAGTGAATTTTGGCTTTTTTCGAGTTTTTTCGATAGTCAGCCCATGTCATTGAGAGTACAGCGTCAATTAGTGAACCATCAATGGCAACAAGTTCACCGAGATCGGTATACTTTAGATGTTAAATGGTTACATCAATTGCATGACAAGAATAGCTATGCTAATTCATAGAAAATTATGTGAAATTGTGGGGTAAATTACATAAATTTTATTACATGTTTTACACAGTTTCAGGGTAGCCGTTCACGGCTTGAAACTTGAATTTGGAAATTAGAAATTTGGGAGAGATAAAACGAGTTTTTGAGCTGGATGTTTACAAACTGGCAGAAGGGTTATCAGATATGGTCTGGCGCGACTTTGATTGGGGAATTATTTCGTCACCGTTCCTAACGTTTTCTGAGCCTGCGAATATCGCCTATTCGGATTGTAACGTTTTTGGAATCAAAATATTCTATTAATGGGATTAAATATTTACGTGTTGTGCCTGTCATCTTCTTAAACTGGGGAGTCGTTATCTCTTCGTGAGTTAAAAGAAAATCAACCAGTCTTTTTTTCAGATCAGTTACAACCTCCACATGGAAATAAAGTTCTTCTTTTGTTTTGATTATCAGGCCTTCCTTTACAAGAAGCATAAGCACATCTTTGGCTTTTTTTGCATCAATATCAAGTGTTTTGCTCAGATCTTTGAAATATGGGGGAGAGAGGCCGCTTTTAAGATATGTGGTCAAAATTTTTTCTTTTACTTCAGCCTGATCGCCTCCAAGGGAAACAGTATGTGAAGAGAGGCGGACAGTCTCTCCCTCAGAAACGACTTCTTTGTTCTTTATCATCATGTCTATCATAAGATTAAAAAGTTTTAAACCAGCCGAAGGCAGCTTGGACTTGAGTTCTTCTTTGGGCATACCGGCTTTTAGCGGATTTGTCCTGTGATAATTTTCAAGAAATAATGAAATTTTGTTATTTAGATTTTCAAAGCAGTTTTTATGAATGTAAATTTTGTTTTCCCTGTCGGCAAGCGTAACGGTCTTTATTGAGAGTAGTTTTTGAATGACGTTATCAAGCTGTTTTTCAGGCATGTTGGTCATAATTTTGAGGTCTGAGAATGAGATCCCTTTATAACCGGAATTGTCAACATGGTAGGCAATGATTTCTTCAGGTGGCTGGCTTACCAGAGCTTTTAATCCTTCAGAAATACTTTTTTTGAACCGTTTATGCTTTTGGGGAAGCGGGTTTAATATTTGTCCTCCGCCGATTGTGCGTACCGGAGAATAGCTTCGAATAACGAATTTGTCATCCCTTACGACTGCGACTGGGGAATCAAGCCGAATCTGGGCAACAGTAGTTTCTCCCGGGATAATTTCGTCTTTATCAAGCAATACAACATGGCCTAAAATTTCGCTGGTACCTGTATGGAATCTGATGAGTGTGCGGTTTTTAACGGGTTTTTTATTGCTTTTAAGAAAGTGAATAGACACGTCAAGCATATAGCTTGGTTTTAAAGCCCCCGGGCTGGATACTACTTCCCCTCTTTGCACGGAAGCTTTCTCAAGCCCCTGAAAGTTAATAGCTGTACGCATTCCGGCCTCCGCAATACTGACGCTCTGATTATGTACCTGAATGCCGCGGACCTTTGATGTAATGCCGGAGGGATATATCATAATGGTATCGCCGGTCTTGACATGTCCTGAAATCAGGGTGCCTGTAATAACTGTGCCAAACCCCTTCATGCTGAAAACTCTATCTACAGGAAGACGAAACAGGCTTTTTACAGAACGGCTGGGAGTCATTGCGCTTAATTCATCAAGGACTTTTATAAATTCAGGAATCCCCTGGCCTGTAACAGATGATACCGGCATAACCGGTTTGCCCTCAAGAAATGTCCCCCGGGTAAATTCGTTTACTTCTTCGATTACAAGCTCCAGCCATTCTTCATCCACAAGGTCTGTCTTTGTCAAAACAACGAGACCTTGTTTTATTTCCAGAAGAGTGCAAATTTCCATATGCTCTCTTGTCTGAGGCATTACTCCTTCGTCAGCCGCGATAACCATAGCAAGAATATCAATACCGGTAGCCCCTGCGACCATGTTTTTTATAAATTTTTCATGGCCGGGCACGTCAACAATACCAAGATGCTGACCGCTGGGAAGATCAATAGATGCAAAGCCCAGTTCAATAGTTATTCCTCTGAGCTTTTCTTCCTTTAATCGGTCGGTATCAATGCCTGTAAGCGCCTTGATAAGGGCGGTCTTTCCGTGATCTATATGTCCGGCTGTTCCGAGAATTATCTGTTTCATGTTGATTTTTTATTGCGGAAATATTCTGCTATATACGCTGCTCCGACAAGGAACATTCCCATACATGCTACATATATGATATTTGCACCGGGATAGAAAAAGCGGGAGAGTAAAACGGCAAAAGCAGCTCCAAGAACTATTCTTATTAAAAAAATGTAAAATTTTGTCATAATTTAAGCCTGTTTCGAGTTACGGGTTCAGAGTTTAGGGTATTCTGCCAATTTATAAACTATCGGAGCGAAGCGATTTCATCAACTTTAGGCACTTTAATATACTTTAGCTCACTTTAGGCACTTAAGTCCATCATTATTACCTAAGTTGAGCGATTTTTTGCGAAGAAATGTGCTAAGATCTTGATGCAGCAAGGTTTGCGAAAAGCGTAGGCATACCAATGGATATGTTGAGACTTTTCGCAAACCTTGATGCGCAAGAGATTGGTACAGGTCGAGTAAAAAATCGCTCAATTTAGGTATTAGTATAGGGTGTCAAGGGGAATGATATTCTCTGGGCTCGGTTCCTTTTTTAAAAAGAGCTGCAACGGCATTTGGTGATTTTGCATTCTCCGGAAGTCCGGTGACAGGGTCTATATTCAGTCGTACCACATCGTCAGGGATATCAAAGTATTGAAAAGCTTTGTCTGCCAGCGCTTTTTCCATAAATTCCATCCATATGGGAAGAGCTGCTCTTGCGCCTGTTTCCCGTTTCCCCAAGGTAACAAACTTATCCTGACCCACCCATACACCTGTTGCAATTGACGGGGAAAATCCGATAAAAAGGGCATCTTTACATTTATCTGTAGTCCCTGTTTTCCCGGCGACAGGATGTTTTATAATACTTGCTTTTTTGCCGGTACCTTCTTTTACGACCGCCATAAGCATGTCTGTCATTATTGCGGCATTGGTACGTGACATTACCAGCCTTTTCTTTGGTTTTGCACGCCAGACAATGCGTCCGTTGTGGTCAACAACTTCCATTACTCCGTACGGCTTTATATTTTTTCCCCTGTTTGGAAAAACCGTATAGGCAGAAGTCAATTCTAAAAGAGTCACTTCAGAAGTCCCAAGAGCAAGAGATAAATTTGGAGAAAGAGTAGATTCAATGCCGAGTTTGTATCCGAACTGGACTACAGACGAAGGGCCAAGCATTTCTATTAGCCTGATCGCCGGTATATTTTCAGAAAGAGCAAGAGCTTTTCTAAGAGTTATTTCTCCCTGATAAGTTTTTGAAAAGTTTTCAGGCTTCCAATCTTCTCCTGCTTTTCCTCCCCTGAATACAACAGGGGCATCCAGTATCTTCATGTTTTGCGTGAAACCCTTTTCAATTGCATGAGCATAGACAATTGGTTTAAAAGCCGAACCTGGCTGTCTCCTTGCAACGGTGGCTCTGTTGTAAGGACTTTTATAAAAATCTTTGCCGCCGATCATGGCAAGAATTCCTCCTGACTGAATGTCAAGGCAGACAAGGGCACTTTGAGGGTCAGGATTAGTTATTCCCTGCTGTTTCATCCTTGACTCAAGATCTGAAATGCCCTTTGCGATTGCATCCTCAGCCGTTTTCTGCAGCTTATAGGAAAGAGTAGTATATATTGTAAGTCCTCCTTTATAAAGCCTTGATGAGCCTATAATATTTTCAAGGGAATCTTTAACATATTCAACAAAATAAGGCGCTTTGAGCGAGTTTTTATTTTTTTTTGATAAGTTAAGTGTTTCATTTAATGCATTATTATATTCTGTTTCATTAATTATGCCTGTTTTCAGCATTTGTTTTAATACAATGTTTCTGCGCTTTATTGATAGATCTCTGTTGACCAGCGGAGAATATCTTGAGGGAGCTTTTGGCATGGCTGAAACAAGCGAGCATTCAGCAAGAGTTAAGTCTTTTACTGATTTGTTGAAAAATATTCTTGCGGCAGATTCTACTCCATATGCGCCGCTGCCGAAATATACCTGGTTGAGATAGAGCTCCAGTATTTCATTCTTGGTGTACCGGCGCTCCAGGTGAAAAGCCAGAAAAGCTTCCTTTAATTTTCTGACAAGGGTCTTTTTTGGATTAAGGAAAAGCGTTTTTGCGAGCTGCTGTGTGATGGTGCTTGCTCCTTCAACAAACTTTCCCGCCCATATGTCCTTTATTATAGCTCTGGCGATTCCTTTAAGATCAATTCCACTGTGGGTGTAAAAGTTTCTGTCTTCTGTCGTAACTATGGCTTTTTTGAGGTATTCGGGTATGACTTTAAGAGGTACCGGGTCTCTTTTTTCTGCAAATAGTTCTGCTATAAGAACCTTGTCTGATGAATATATTCGGGTGACTGCAGAGGGTCTGAAATTTTCAAGGGAGCTTATCTGGGGCAGGTCGTGCGTCAGAGCCAGGAAAAAACCTGACAGGATTCCGCAGATAATGCCACTAATTATTATAAGTAGAATAACAATATTTTTTTTATTGATAAGACTTTTGATCATGGAAATAGCATATTACTTGTAACTACTAAGGTGGATAGGCTGAAGGCTGAAGACCGTTAGGAAAAAGCGTATTTTGAAGCCATGTTTGGTGCAAGAATCAGATGTTTCCGGTAAAGTACGGCAATCGTGTTCTTCTGACCCCTTCAACCTTCAGCCTAAACAGCTTCAGCCTGACTACGTGAGTAGTCACTATTACTTTTGTGCAATATGTTGACTGTAAACATTAATAATTATAAATATCAAATTTAGTTGCAATAATTCACCACGGATTTTCACGGAATTACACCGAGGAACTGTGAATCTGAGTAGTTAGACCTACTCATTGTTTATAATTTTCGAGCTGTGCGGTTAGGATTGAGTTTTAAATAAGTTTTCCATTTGGGAATATACTGCCTGTAGGAGGGGTTTTAACCCCGACCATATATGAGTAAATTTACATTTGTTGGTGATCTGCATCAATAGGTCGCGGTTAAAACCGCTCCTACATTATTTCTGATTATAACAAATTTTGGAGAGATGACGATTGACAGCTAATGGCTAACCGCACAGGTTGAAAAATTTCAGTGAAACTCCGTGTTGTTCCGTGGTGAACTTTTATATTTATTTCAACTTATACGTGGAGAACTCATATGACCCATGAACATAATCATGAAATACATATTAGTTTAACATTTGATGAAAAATTGGTCAAACTGCTTGAGCACTGGATTAAGCATAATAATGATCATGCCGAAAACTATAGAGATTGGGCAAAAAAAACAAAAGAAAAAGGCATGAATGATGTTGGCCTTCTGCTGGAAGATGCGGTTGATATGACAGAGTTGATAAGCAATAAATTCAAAAAAACGTTAGAGCTTATAAAAAACCGCTAACTCAGTTATGGCATCCTTTGTTTATAATGGTTTAAGTTATTTCGGACCAGGTTTTTATGCAATTTTTGCCGCTTGTCTTTGCTTTGTACAGCGCACGATCAGCGTGATCTATGAGCAGGGATTTCTTGTCTCCGTCATCCGGAAATGAGGCAAGACCGAGAGATATGCTTATATTAACTGTATTATTATCCTGACGCAGCGACAGCGCATCGACTTTTTTGCGGATACGCTCCGCCATCTCCAAACCTCCGTATTCATCAGAGTCTTCGAGAATAATTGCAAATTCCTCACTTCCGTAGCGGGCAACCAGGTCAACCTTTCGGACTGTTCCGGCCAGAGTGTCTGCAATGATTTTTAGAGCCTGATCGCCAAAAGGGTGTCCATAGGCATTAGTTCGTTTGAAATAGTCTATGTCGCATAAGATTAAACAAAGACGGCCTGATCTTCGCTGTGCGCGGTTAAGCATGACGTCAAAAGCATGCTGAAACGTTTTGTGATTGGCAAGATTTGTGAGCCCATCAATTGTAGCAATTTTGTTTATCTGTTCATGAGCCTGAGCAAGGTCGATTTTTATGGCCACCTGAGCAGCAATCAGTTCAAGTATATCTCTGCGATGTCTGGTAAATACTCCGGGTTTTCTGGCCGCAACAATCAGCGCTCCTATTGAGTCGCCTTTCTCTTTCTGCAGAGGCAGAATAAGCAATGAGCCGAAGTCCGGGAATCGCTGTTCTTTGCTGAATATCGGTGCCGGCCCTCTGTATTCAGCTCCTGCCGGCAGAGAGCGGTTGATTTTCAAGACCTGTCCGACTATTCCTTCGTTTTTTGAAAATTTCAGCCCTTGTAAATTTTTTGCATGCAATCCTTTAGCCCTGACAATTGAGTGGTATTCGCCCTGAAGCAGGCTGATAGCAATGAAATCAGTCTGTACCAGTGTTGTGACAGCTTTGATAGAGGCATCGAAGACAGGTTCCAGACCCAAAACGCTGTTAAGTTCACGCAGCCCTATGCAGACTTGCTGAAAAGCATTCCGCTCACGGTTCATAGTGTAATGCTGCCTTCCCATATTGATATCCAGGGAGAGTTTTTTGCCCAGCAGTTTGAGAATCGTGAGTTCAGACTTATTCCAGTCCGACTTTTCCGTGCGATCTACACAAAGAATACCGGAAATTTTTCTTTCCACCGGGCTTGATTCTTCTTGTAAATTATCCAGTATGTTAACTGCTAAAAGGCTCCCGACTCCTCCTTTTTTGATGTAATAGGGCAGACCGGAAAAGTCAGCCCTAACCGGTGCCAGAGTAATTTCATTTCTATCTTTGAGAAGGGCACCGGTAATTCCCGATCCTATCGGGTATGGGCCTGGCTGTATGTCTTTGCGAATAGTCGAAATGTTTCGCAGCCTGAGTTCGCGCCCCTGTATATCCGGCCATAGCACAGCAATAGTCGTGAGATTAAGAGCCTGTCTGATAAGTTCTAATTGCAGATCAAAGGAGTCGCTAATAGTTTCTATGGTTGAGACACCGGGTTGCTCCTTATTTTCTATTGCCTCAAATTCCGGCAGGGTTTCAAGTATGGAAGGTCCGGGTGCGGTTATTCCTAAATCTTTAGCGTATTCCCTATTATCTGATTTCTTTTTAGCTCTGGCGATTAAGCCGGCCAGTTTTTTGCGATACGCCTCGCTGCGTGCAAACAAGACCAGGAATACGGCTATCAGCCCGTAAAGAAGTATATTGAGAGCCAGTTCAGCTACCGGCTGCCGGCCGGTAATTGTCAGGCCTGCTTCCATTATAAAGGCGAACAAAATGGGAAAAAGAAAAACCTTAGGAGGATATGTTGTGACAAGCCAGGCGATAAATCCTGCTGGAATAATGATTGAGTGTTTTGAATAAGGGCCGGACATTCGCAACAGCATCCATGCCGTTACTGTCCAGAGAAGCGGGCCTTGAATCTGTGCGGGAAAATGAGCCGGCAGACGGCCTTTCAGGCGGTGTGCGATGTCCAAAAGACCGGCGGCAATTATAAAAGTACCTGGTAGTAATATATACCATGACGTTACGGTGGAATTGAAGTCAAAAGCACCTGTTCCTACCGCAAGGGCACCAATGGCTGCCAGGGCGATTAGATACCAGGTTTTTGCAAACCTTATGGCTTTATCTTTAAAGCTTTGAGGCTTCATTGAGGATCTTTCAGCAGTTTTTATTGCTCAACCGTATAAATTATACCATGAATAAATATAACTTATTTCAATTTACGTGCTTGTAACTAATAGAGGTGGGTAGGGATGAAGCCCGAAGGCTGAAGCATCCTAAAAGCCTTCAGCCTTCAGCCTATATACCTGAGTAGTTACAATTACTTTTCAATTCCAACTCTGGCTTTTACTCCTTTTTGGAAATAATGTTTTATTTCTTTCATTTCAGTAACCAGATCCGATTTTTCGATGAGCCTTTGATCTGCATTCCTTCCTGTGATTACTATCTCAACTTCTTCCGGTTTGTCAGCAATTATATATAAAAGATCTTCAACTGAAAAAAGTCCGAGCTTAACCGCAACATTTGCTTCATCCAGTATGACCATCTTATAATTGCCTGAAGAAACGATAGATTTTATCTTTTCAATTCCTTTTCGTGCAGCTTTTATATCTTCGGCAGCAGGTTTATCCTTAATGAAGCAGCCGGCTCCGAACTGCTCAACGGTTATGAGATTGGAAAATTTTTTCAGCGCTTTAATTTCACTGTAATTCCCCTTCTTGATGAACTGGGCTATAAAGACTTTCATGCCCGCACCTGCCGCCCTTATTGACAGACCCAGTGCAGCAGTTGTTTTTCCTTTTCCATCTCCAGTATAAATATGGACATAACCTTTCATAACTTCTTCCGGGTGCAATACAAAAAAGTTGCATCATTGATGATAATATCTTTAGCCATTGAACATACTGATTTAATGTCGAATGTCGAACAGGGAATGTCGAATTACGAAGTCTTGTTTTTGTTTGGCAATACCTATGCTTGTTGCAAAAATCGAGATCAATTGATCATTTTCATCTATCAATACGTTAAATTAGCGCACCTTCGGTGCGGACATAAGTGCCTTGTGAGCTAAAGTACATTAAAGTGCCTAAAATTCTGGTACGCCTTCGGCGTGCTAATTGATAACACTATACTATGAATCTGCCACCATTGTGTATTAATGACTTAAAAAACCTATATCAAATGGCAGAATTCCTTCCTTCGACATTCATTATTCCCTGTTCGACATTCGATATTCAAAAAAGCTACCCATTTAATGTCTTATATCTTATCACTTTTTTGTATTGCACCCCTTCTTCCTTCAGACTTCTTCCTTCAGCCTTCCACCTTTAAATCGTCGCCGGCTCTTCTTATCAGATCATTCGGCAAATAGTCGCTATTAAGAAAAATAGTCACCCTGCTTCCCGGCTGGGCAAATGATAATGGCTCTCCATTTTGGTCGATGATTTGTTTTATCTTATCTTTTTGTGAAGGACCCTTTCTATTAAGAATTTCGACAAGATCTCCCTTAAATATCTTATTGCGCACATCAATATTTACGCTTTGATGGCCGGAGGTTTCTATTATCTTTCCGATAAATACCTGACCTGGATTTTTGTAATCTGCAAAATTCGGTGATATCTGTTTTGGATCAGCAAAATAAAAACCAGTACAGTAGCCTCTGTGACTGATCTTGTTCAACTCGTCAATCCAGTATTTTTGTACTTTAAAACCATCAGGATTTTCATAATACAAGTCTATTGCTTCCCTGTAAACTTTAACCGCAGATGCGACATAGTTAATTCCCTTCATGCGGCCTTCTATTTTAAGTGAAGATAAGCCTGATTCTATTATTTCAGGTATGTGTTCTATCATACAGAGATCCCTTGAGTTGAGAATATATGTGCCGCTGTTATTTTCTTCTATTGGGAAGTACTCTCCGGGCCGTTTTGCTTCCACAACCGCATACTTCCACCTGCATGGATGGGAACACTCGCCCAGATTGCTGCTGCGATTTGTCATAAAACTGCTGAGGAGACACCGTCCGGAATATGAGATGCACATGGAACCATGGATAAATGCTTCAATTTCTATTGAACTGCGTGAGACAATTTCCTTTATTTCTTTTAAAGAGAGTTCTCTTGCGATGTTTATTCTTTTAATGCCGAATTTTTCCCAGAATAGAACGCTTTTGTAGTTGGTTGTATTGGCCTGGGTGCTGAGATGTAGAGGTGTTTGCGGTATGCTCTTACTTGCTTCCATCAATATGCCGGTATCAGCGATTATGACGGCATCCGGACCAATATCGCCCAGTTCTTTCAAATATTCCCCAATTGCTTTCTGCTCGGGATTTCTTGAATATATATTGCACGCCACATAAACTTTAATGCGTTGATCATGGGCAAATTTAACTGCTTTGCGCATTTCATCTATGGTAAAATTTCCGGAGAAGTTTCTGAGGCTGAACTCCTTGCCTGCAAGGTAAACAGCATCTGCCCCATAGCGTATTGCTATTTCAAGCTTTTCAAAATTACCTGCCGGTGCAAGAAGCTCTATTTTTCTGTTTCTGTTTGACATAATTGGCGAATTACGGTTTTCAGGCTGCCCTGCCATGGCTTGATACTTATCCCAAAGTTCTTTTTTATAAGGCCGCAGTCAAGTGCGGAAAAAGGGGGCCTTGTCGCTTTTGTCGGATACTCGGCAGTTGAAATCGGCTTAATATTTTTTGTCTTAATTGAGATATACTGCCTTGCCATACCAAGTATCTCTTCTGTAAACCCGTGCCATGTTGTTATCCCTTGACCGCAATAGTGATAAGTTCCCCAGTTTATATCACCATTATATTTTTTTATCCTGGAGATAATTTGAAGTACAACTGCAGTTAGATCAGCCGCACTGGTTGGAGAACCGAACTGGTCGGCGACAACAGATATGACTTCTTTTTCTCTACCCAATCTCAGCATTGTTTTCACAAAGTTTTGTCCGTGTACCCCATACAACCATGCAGTCCGCAATATAATATGCTTTTTTAACCGTGACCGGACTTCATTTTCTCCTTCTTGTTTGCTTTTGCCGTAAATACTTAATGGAAATACCAGATCCGATTCTATATAGGGAGAACGCTTTTTGCCATCAAAGATAAAATCGGTTGAGATGTGGATTAACGGGATTTCAAACTTTGCACAGGCTTCGGCCAGATTGGCAGGGCCGTCTCTGTTTACCGCAAAAGCAAGATTCTGCTCTGTCTCTGCTTTATCAACATTTGTATATGCGGCTGCATTTACAATAAGAGAAGGTTGAAATTTCTCCAGCCAGTGTTTAACCTGAGTCTTATCAGTTATGTCTAACTCGGGAAGATCGGCGGGTAATATTTCATAACCCAAATTATTTCCCTGAATTAAAAGTTCATGTCCAAGCTGACCTTTTGAGCCGGTTACAAGAATTTTCATGGTTTTTTTCCAAAAATGGACTTTTTACAAAGCCGTCAGAGTTGTTCGGGAAGAAGCTCGCACAGACATGGATAATGCTTATCCTTTTCCGAAATTACAGGATTTTTAACAGGCCATTTAATACCTATGTCAGGGTCAGACCATATTATTCCACCTTCGTCACCAGGGGCATAAAAATCCGAACATTTATATGAAAAATGTGCTGTTTCGCTGAGTACGCAGAAGCCATGAGCAAAGCCTTCGGGTATAAACATCTGACGTTTGTTCTGAGCTGAAAGAACAACACCTGTCCACTTGCCGAATGTCGGCGAATCCTTTCTGATATCAACAGCCACGTCAAATATTTCACCTGTAATAACCTGAACAAGCTTTGCCTGGGGATGCTTGATCTGAAAGTGAAGGCCTCTTAAAGTGCCGCATACGGAATAAGAAAGGTTGTCCTGAACGAAACGCCGGTTAATTCCTGATTTTTGATATTTGTTTTGATTGTAGGTTTCCATGAAAAAACCCCGGTTGTCTTTAAAGACCTTGGGCTCAATTATCAGTACGCCTTCAAGTGATGTAGTAATAATATTCATAGCATTTTATATAAAGTGCCTAAAGTATATTAAAGTGAGCTAAAGTGCCTAAAGTTGTGGTACGCCTTCGGCGTGCTAATTAATAATCCAGAGTTACAGGAGTTACTCCTCCTTTGCGCATTGACTACTGAAGGAATCTATATAAAATGGCAGAATTCCTTAACTTTAGGCACTTTAATATACTTTAGGCACTTTAGACACTGTCTTTTCTACTTTAGACACTGTCTTTTCACTTATAGTTAAGCATTTCTATTAAATATTTACCGTAATTGTTTTTTAGCAGAGGCTGGGCAAGTTTTTCCACCTGACTCGCATCTATATAGGCTTTTCTGTAAGCTATTTCTTCAACGCATGCCACCTTGAGTCCCTGCCGGTTTTCTATAGCTTCAATAAAGTTGGATGCCTGCATAAGCGTTTCATGAGTTCCGGTGTCAAGCCATGCTATTCCTCTTCCAAGCCTTTCAACGTGAAGCTTTCCCATTTTAAGATAAGCCGTGTTTACGTCCGTAATTTCCAGCTCGCCCCTTGCCGAAGGCTTAAGGCCTGCGGCGATATCAAGTACCTCGTTGTCATAAAAATACAGCCCGGTGACCGCATAATTTGATTTCGGCTTATCAGGTTTTTCTTCTATGTTGACTGCCTTGCCGGAACTGTCAAATTCTACTACACCATACCTTTGCGGATCTTTTACCCAGTAGCCGAAGACGGTTGCGCCGTTATTTTTGTTTTCAGTTTTTGTTAGCTGCCCGGAAAGACCCTGACCGTAAAATACGTTATCGCCAAGTACCATGCATATATCGCCGTTTCCTACAAATTTGCGTCCGATGATAAATGCCTGTGCAAGTCCTTCAGGACGTGGTTGTTCCGCATATGAAAAAGATAAACCCCACTGGGAGCCGTCACCTAAAAGTTTTTTGAAAAGCGGAAGATCCTGAGGGGTTGATATGACCAGTATATCCCTTATTTCAGCAAGCATGAGAACAGACAGGGGATAGTAGATCATGGGTTTGTCATAAAGAGGCAGCAGTTGCTTGCTTACAACTTTTGTAATCGGATAGAGCCTTGAGCCTGAACCTCCGGCAAGTATTATTCCTTTCATGAAGATGTATCCTTTTTTGTAACCGTTCACGGTTGTCGGTTAACAGTTCACAGTTTTTTTAATGAACTATGCAACGATTGAAGCATTTTGGATATTGATTTCAACTCTTGAATTAATTCTTTCACATCTAAATCAGCAAATATATTAACCTCTCGTGGAATATATATCTGTGTTCTCAGCTCCGTAGCCGATCCTTGTGTAATATTTATAAATCTTCTGTTTTTTCAACCGTGAACCGATAACTGTAAACCGTGAACTGTTACTCGCACATCTTATCCATCCAGCGGTCAATCTGGTCACGATACTCGTCGGTTCTGGTTTCCATTTTGCAAGACTTGCAAATTACTTTGGCATCGCATCAGCGGCCAAAGATTTCAGCATGTCCGCCGCAGAATATGCATACGAGTTTGAGCATTTAATAAAACCTTTATCGAGATTTTTGAAAAAATCGTTTAATTCAAATTTATATTTTTACTTTTGTGACAATATAAATCAAGACTTAAATTTGAATAGACTGAAGCTCCCTTCCACCTTCCACCTTCAGCCTTCAGCCTTCTGCCTTCATCAGCCTATCCACCTTCGGCAGCATCAGAATAAAGGGAATGCCCAGCAGACCCAGTGCGGCGCTGAACAGATAAGTGGCATGCAGCCCAACGAGGTCGGCGATCAAACCCACTATGACAAGAATTGCCGATCTGGCCATGAAAGAAATCATCATGAAAAACCCGTTTGCAGCAGAAGGACTGTTCCCGGCATGTTCCTGGACGAGAGCCAGCATTACCGGCGTTGTTGAAAGGATGGTGAATCCTGAAAAAAGCAGCGCAAGATAACGTAACCATCCGCCGCTCCAGACAAACAGCAGTAAGCTGAGCGGGGCGCCTAACAGGGAAGCGAGTAGAATCCGACGTCGGCCGAAGCGGTCGCTAAGATGGCCTGCGGCAAGAATTCCTATCACTCCTGCGCCCTCAAAAATTGTCAGACTGGCGCCTGCAAGCCAGAGATTTCCGGTTTCCAGTTTAATGAATGTGGGCAGAAAAAAGGTCATTGATGCATGCATGAACCCTCTGGCAACCAGTATCGCAGTGAGCGGCAGCAAAATAAAGCGCATTTCATGCCAGGTCTCCATGGCCGACACATGGCGGCGCTTATCCACATTTACAGGCATATCTCGAAATTTAAAGTACAGCCAGCATGATGCTATCAAACCAAAAACCATTATTGGATAGAATCCTTCAAGACCCATCAGGGAGACCACTCCCACGGCTACCAGCGGACCTACGGTTCTTGCCAGCTCGCCGCCTGTCATGTAGAAACTCATTCCCAGTCCTTTTTTTGTGCCGGACAGGCGTGAGATCATAACCGGTGATGGTACATGAAAAACAGCAACGCTGATACCTGTAATAAACAGAAGGATCAGCAGTACCCCATAACTTGGGGCGAGGCCTATAAGGCTCATCGGAACAGCCGTCATTGCAGGTGCGAGTATAATAAAGTAACGGACGCTTATACGGTCGGCTAAAGTTCCAATATAAGGATTCAGAAGCGATGGAATTTGAGATGCCGAAGCAAGGAGGCCTGCTTGTGAAAGAGACATGGAAAACTTTTCAATAAAAAGTGGCAGCAGGGGAGCAAGAAAACTGGAATAAATGTCATGGATGAAGTGGCAGATGGAAAGAGCCAGAATCTTTCCGGTCTGAAATCCGCTGGATGAAGGTGGTAAATTTGTTTCAAATTCTTTTTTATTATTATCTGTATTCACAATTAACCATAAAAGCACTCTGTCAGAAATTTACGTAACTACTCAGGTAAATAGGCTGAAGACTGAAGACTTTTAGGAAAAACACTCACAAAACCCAATAATAGCATAACCATTTAAGCATACTGTCCCCAAATACGGCTTTTGCCGTTGGGGAGATATCAGTTATCCTTCAGTCTACAGCCTTCAAGCTAATAACCTGAGCAGTTACAAAGTTACAAGCTAATTATGACCTAAGATGAGCGATTAGCTCTTAGCAATTAGCGATTAGCTCTTATTATTTCGGGTGGTTACCAGCGATTCGATTTTCACCTATTGGGTGAAATGTTGACCTTTGGCAATATAGAAATTATTATTATGCTAACTGCTAAAAGCTCAATTCATGTATGAAGTTAGCCTGAGGCAGCGGGCACTTAAATTTAAGAACTTAAGTAACTACTCAGGTGGATAGGCTGAAGGCTGTTAGGAAAAGGCGCAGTTTGAAGCCATGTTTGGTGTAATAATCAGATGTTTCCGCTAAAGTACGGCAATCATGCTCTTCTGACCCCTTCAGTCTTCAGCCTAAACAGCTTCAGCCTGACTACGTAAGTAGTCACGAACTTAAATTCATATCCTTAACAAGTAGATACAACATTCAGTTCTCTTCACTTGACAATAACGCCAAATGACATTATAAAATATCAAAATGACACCTTAAGGAGATAATTATGCCTACAACCGTTTCAACTTTACTTGGGAGTGAATTAGAAAGCATACACATTAAAAATCCACTTGATATTATTAAAATAAGTCAAAACGGATTAACAAAAGGGGCATTAAGCCGTATTGGAAAAGTCCTATCTCTTACCCAAAAAGACCTTGCAGAATTAACGGCAACATCTTTAAGAACATTCCAGAGATATGAAAACGATAAAAAGTTAAATCCCATTGTATCAGAGAGTATGATTCAACTTACTGAAATAATCCGCCTTGGATTCGATGTGTTTGAAGATCGTGATACTTTCATAAAATGGTTAAATACAGCCAATAAAGCGATGGGGCAAAGAAAACCGATTGAATTGCTGAAATTCAGAACCGGAAGCGATTTGGTTCGTAATCTTTTAGGCCAGATACAATATGGTATCGTAGCCTGATGAACGTATACCGTATCGGAAAGAAGCAATACATAAAGGACTTATCCGGCCAGGGAGCTTGTTTTTATGGTGGACGATGGAATTACTCTGGATATCGAGTTTTATATGCCTCCGAATCTATACCGCTGGCAATTTTAGAGTATATTACTAAAACAGGAGCTGTTGAAGAAGAACTTATAAATCTGAGTATAGCTTATATAGAAGTCAAAGATGACGTAAGTTTTTCAACTATAAAGATTGAGGATTTACCTGAGGACTGGAATACATATCCTGTTCCCGAAGATTTGAAGAAAATTGGGACTGACTGGATAATTTCAGTCCAAAGCCTGATTTTGAAGGTACCGGCAGTTAGTGCACCTGATTCTTATAATATTCTAATAAATCCAGTTCATCCGGAATTTAAAAAGGTAAATTTATTAAAAGTATCAGAATATCAACCTGATCTGAGATTGAGAAAGAAAAAATAATCACACAGCACACACCAACAGGATATGAAACGCATATTTTCATGGGCGTCCCTCTGGACTTGTTTATAAAGAAAAACAACAGCATTGAGCGCTTGATTCTGGGTACTTGCGGCGACATTTTTCTTTACTGCAAGGTATGATATGTATTGCGAAATTTCCTTCTCTCCCATATCCTTGGGATGTCTTTTATTATTAAACAGTATAAATTTCTTGATCCAATTTGTATATGCCTGTTCTGTGCGAATCGAATAATGCTTTTTCCTTATTACGTGACGTACCTGATCCAACAGCTTCATCTTTAAACTCCATTTTATCATCAATAATCAATTGCCTTTAAATATTGACAAATTGTTATTAATATGCAAAATAAATGTAACCTCATTATATCCTAATCGGAATTTGTGAAATATCAATGCATGTTGTATGTTATTATCATATTGTTTTTTATATCGCAACACTTTTTATAGCCTTAAACGCTTTTTTTAAGATCAATATACGACTTAACTACATTATTTTTTATGATATCGTAAGGTTATAAAATTTACAAAAAAGCACTATACGGAAAAACGGTCGCATATTAGAAATAGGCTGCATTTTAGCTGTATTTCACGTTTCAATATAAAACAATGTTAATGTTAATATATTGTATCGTTTATACTTTATGATTTTGTGGCGGTAATTAGCCGTAATTAGCTACAGCTATTAGGCCGTCTAATCTATGTTATTGCTATCTAAGAAAAGGTCTAAATTGTGAACAACCAATTACAAAACTACGCAAGGAAAATACTAAAAGAAAATTTAGCTAAATGTACGGACAGACAGCAATTATTATTTAAACAAATGTATTCACACAGCAACCTCGGCGCATCAATCAATGATGCTATTGACTTAATGCCAGAAGAAAAACTTGACTGGGCTATGCAACAGGTCGAACGAACTCTTGCGGAAAAAGCAATATAACCAATCACCGGAGCTAACGGAAGAAGGTCGGGGCATTTCGGATAGGCCGGAGTAGCGCATAGTCACAGCGCCGTAGCTCAGTTCAGACGTTCGGCCGTCTGCATTGAGTATTCTAATGAATGAGATGAAAGAACTACGCTTTGGTGTGAATTTGTGCTATAATATAAAATTAAATTTAAATTAGCGCCCTTAGGGCGGGCTTAAAAGATGAACATCCAACATCGAACGTCCAACATCGAATTTTGAATAAGGTATTCTGTCAATTTATAAACCGGCAGAGCGAAGCGATTTTCATCATTCGATGTTCGACGTTGGATGTTCGATGTTGGACGTTCAAAAAAATTCACCGATATCCTATCATACCGAATTCATTAGGCATAAAATGGAAATTCCTATACTATCTAGTTATGCACTTGAAGCCAGTTCATAGCCGTTATCCCTTTGAATATAAAGACTTTTTGACATTTTATGTTTTTATCAAGAGAACTTGCTAAAAGAACCATTAATTCAGCATGTTATCGTCAATTAGCTGGAGTAAAGTGCGTAACTAGAATATAAAATAATAAGTAATATTGCAGTAGATGGAGCATATAATGAATATTGTTACCCTTGATAAAACTCTTGACATAGCTATGCAGCTCCCGCTTGAACAGCAAGAAATGCTACTGGAGATTATTGGGAAACGGCGAATTGAGGTTAACCGACGAGAAATGGCAAAAGATGCTGAAGCATCAATCACTGCGTTTCGTGCTGGCAAGCTTAAGTCCCAGTTGGCAGATGAGGTTATTGCGGAACTTCATCAGACTATAGAGGATATAGGATGAGAAAGCTTGTCCTCACGCCGAAGTTCAAGAGAGTTTATAGCAAATTTGTGCGACGTGATAGAAGAGTACAAAAACCGATAGAAGAAACCTTGAAACAAATGGAAACAGATGTTTTTGCGTCCAATTTGGGTACTCACAAGTTGAGCGGAAAGTTGTTTGGATTGTGGGCATGTTCGTGTGGTTATGACTGTCGGATCGTATTCACAATGGAGAACAATAAAGAAACTGGCCGAGAGGTGATTGTACTGCTTGATATTGGTACACATGACGAAGTGTACTAATACCAACTGAGAACCAAAACCATCTCAAGGCGATGTAATGGCCTAACCTATCTATTCGTTCATGTGTAGCCAACAGTGTTGGCTTGTTTAGGCTAAGTTGTCGCCAGCTCGGTTGTTTTTTTCTGACTGGCCAATGATCCTGTATCCCAATCGTGGCCGAACCATGCGCTCCACCGGACACCAGAAGCCAGCGCGTTTTTAGCCTTTGCCATTTTTAGTATAAAACGTTGCTTTTGCTATGTTCTCATTGGCTTTTGGTGCAGGTGAGCTCCACGAGCCATAAATTATCAATATGAGACAACCAACTATAAAATATAACAAAACCGAAGATTATTTTGATACCGTTGAAATAGATGGTGAAATTTTCGAGTTTGAAGAAGATGAGAGGATTACAATTCCTTCAAAAGTATTATCAAATGTCCTTACAAACGATCTACGAAATGATATCTTTATTGATGTGTGCGATCAGATTATGGAGGGTGTAATTTCAATATCTTCAATACCATATTCACTTAAAAAGATCGGTGATAACAAATTGTTGATAGAATTTGATGATTTAGGCACACGAAAATACTGGGATGGCGATGTCGGATTTAAGTTTTACATGGAAACAAAGAAATCCATAATCCAAGAAAGAAATAAAGAACTAAATGATGTTTCAGTAGATTTTTATGAAGATCAAGGAGACTATATTGATCTGCGATTTAGTGCAGAAATTTTTTCAGAGAATCTTGGGATAGCAATTCAGCAAGCAGAACAATTAATACAAGAGATCGAAGGCGCAACTGATTTGGCGCTTGGTAGTCCTTTTAAAAAACGAGAAAATGCTAAAAATGAGGCGGATTTTACCATTGGTGTAGTCATACCATTGTTAAGAAAACTTGGATTTATAAACGTAAAATATAATCATGGTAAACGAGAGTATGGTAGAGATATCGTCTTTGCTCGAAAAACAGAATTTGATGATACTGAATATTGGGGCTCTCAAGTAAAATTTGGAAATGTTTCTGGAGGAGCAAATTCTGAAATCAATATGATTATCAGTCAAGCTGAAGATTCTTTCAAAATGCCATTTTATGACGTTTATTCAAGGACAAAACAAAGAATTTCTAAATTGGCCATAATAATCTCTGGAAAGTTCAAAGAAAATGCAGTCGAAAAAATATGTGAAGGAATTGAGAGACACTCTTTGAAGAATAATTTAATCTTCATTGATGGAGATAAAATAGATACTTTGATTGAACGGATAAGAAAATAATGAATGGCTAACATGTCAGTTCACCTGACAGAAAGGGTCGGCTTTTTTTTCAAGCATATTTTTGTATTGAATTTAAATTTTGCAACTGCCTTCACCCCTTCCCGATCCTCGCCAGTGTGGCACTCGTTTGGTACTTCATTCTCGACTTTTGGGTGACTACTACCACGTTCGAAGACGATCCGACAGAGTACCGGCCTTGGTTTTTCATTCTAGATATCGTTATTCTTATCACCCTCTTCGGATCATTCCACGCCCTTTGGACAGTCCAGAACGAAACCTATTTCTTTCTGACCTCCATCCTGCTGATACTGTGGTTCGGAGTCTGGAACGGACTCCTCGGCGTTTTCCACCGCACAGACCCATTCTCCCAAGTCCTAGTCTTTTCTGGACTACTCTGTGCAATCCCTGCACTCACGTCACTATGGAACTCCATACCACTTGTCCACGTTGTTGCCAAGTACACTTCTCTCCTTTTCCTTGGGATCGTTCTGATTTGGTATACGAAGTTCATATTGTCAGAGTAGGCAAATAAAAAAAACGAAATATTACCAAATCAATGAGTTACACCTCCCAACTCGGCTCTCATTTGTTTATCTACTCATGCTGACCAATAACACTATCATCCATCATAAACCTTGACCTATATATCGTATAAATGTTATATTTTAGATTATGGCATGGAAAACACTGATCAGCGAGGAATATGAAGAGTGGTTTAATGAATTGCCTCAAAAACACAAAGTGGCGATTGCAACTGACTTAAGTGTGTTGCGAAATATTGGCCCAACGCTTGGTCGGCCATATGTTGACCAAATAAAAGGTTCAAAAATTAGCAACTTGAAAGAGTTGAGAACCAAAGTCTCTGGCCATGTTTATCGTAGCTTATTTGCTTTTGACTCTGAGCGCCGTGCTATAATTTTAAGCGGTGGCAATAAAAAAGGAAAAAATCAGGAAAAATTTTACAAGTTGCTAATTTCCCAAGCAGAAGCCGTTTTTGAAAAGCACATTAAAAATACCTCAGACAAATAGTGGTGAGATTATGAAGACATTAGATAAATTAATTGAAAGCAATTTTTCACCCAAGCAAAGAGCAGAAATCAGAATAAAATCCAAAGAAAAAGTTGCAGCAATTCGCTTACAGCAGGTTCGCAAATCACACCATAAAACCCAAAAAGAGCTATCCAAGGCAATGGGGCTTTCTCAATCAGCCTTATCAGAGCTTGAAAGTAGGTCCAATATTACTATTGGTGCAATGCAACGATATATTGAGGCTCTTGGGGGTAAATTGGAGATCAAAGCTGTGTTTCAAGAAGGAAGCGAGGAACTTCTATCGTAATCTTGCAGCTCAGGCAACAGAAAGCGGCTATCGCCGATCGGGATAGGGCCACCCCTCACAAGGCGCCCCTCCCACACCACGCAGCATACGGGTCCGTACTGCGCGATTCGGCTGATCAGGCTGAATCAGACCCAGGAGGACGTAAAACCCAAGCAATTGATACCACTTGTTTTCCCTCCAATTCGTTTCTAACACTATCGACACTGTTATCCACGTAACTGAGAAGGCATTTCCTGTGGTTTCAAGCTCGCACTTGGAACCACATTCCCTGTTCGTCCCACTTAAGAATTTAATCCGTAAGTTGAATCTGTCCTGTCGGGCTTTTGGGTAATACTACGCAATGTGCCTCAATTAGCACATTAGAAATACCTCCTACTAACCACTCTCATTTACCCCTGCCATTCGG
>Ga0255398_1016_pt1 | contig 22075 bp, 23 predicted proteins | sample ANMaggSeSYBR01K3_FD_182119 | JGI IMG/M metagenome (GOLD analysis project Ga0255398, IMG submission 182119) | Sediment cell enrichment communities from methane seep in Santa Monica Basin, California, United Staets - ANME aggregate JGI... | ecosystem: Environmental > Aquatic > Marine > Cold seeps >...
TAACTGCATTGAGCTTGCCTTCATCATACATTTGCACTAAAAGGTCCAGAAATTCTTTTTTTTCAGACGCAACCCCATGACCAGCCACTGATGTGAATGTGCCGCTAGGTTTTAGTAGTGAATCCACATCATTTTTTTTGATTTTTCCAATTGCATCAAAAATTAAATCATATTGCTTGGACTGTTTTTTATAATCCTGTTTTTTATAATCAATTACTTCATCTGCACCAATTGATTGGAGTGTTTCCACATGTTGTGAGCTGCACACAGCTGTAACACTGGCTCCTAAGTACTTGGCGATCTGAACCGCAGCAGTACCCACCGCACCGGAAGCACCATAGATCATAACTTGCTGTCCTTTTTTAATTCCAGCCTTTTGAAGAAAATGAATCGCTGCGGTTCCTCCAAAAGGAAGCACTGCGGCTTCTTCATATGTGGCTGTTTTGGGTTTCAGTCCCATGCAACCTTTTTCGCTCAATACGGCATATTGCGCATGTCCACCAAAACGCATACCCGTCATGGCAAATATTTCATCTCCTACATCGAATAAAGAAACACCTTCACCAATTTCCACAATTTTACCCGCGAGTGCCACTCCTAAGATTGGCTTTCTCGGCTTTGTTATGCCGAGAACAAGTCTCAATGCCGTTTTAGTGACAGGACTTGCTATTAACCCTCTCACTCTGACATCGCCAGAATTCACGGAGCTTGCTATAACTCTTATAAGTACTTCACCTTTATTTACTTTTGGCACTTGGACATCCAACAGTTTGATTTTGTCAGGTGAACCATAGCCTTCACATACAGCTGCTTTCATAAGCCACCTCCTAATGTAACTTCATCATAACATCTCGGAGGACCCATCCCTAGCAACTAAAGTTGGTATTTGGAGTTGGAAATTCAACTATCCCTTCATGCGTTTGATTACGGACAAAATATCGATCAATGCTCGAAAGCTAGGTACCATCTTGCTAGTGGATCCAAAATTGAGTACAATGTGTGTATCTGAAGTTGGGTCGTAAAACAAATGAGTGGATAGAATGCCAATATGACCTCTTACAAGAGGAAGTTTAAGCAAAGGAAAAAACTTATTAAAGCGCACAGTCATTCCTCCACCTCCCGTATAAATGCCTTTTTCAAATTGATTCTCATTTGAGAACATCTCAGAAAGTGATCGATCGGAAATCAAATTACCACTATGCAATGCAACACTAAACTTCTTTAATTCATCAAGCGTTGAAATGATACCACCTCCTGCCCAATCGACTGAAAGTGCATTTTTGTCACCAAACTCTTCTCCTTCGAGCCACAAGTCTGCAATAGGTAATGAATGATTCGACAAAGGTTTAGAGCGCATTGTCATGTATGAGTCAGTCATCGAAAGCGGTTCGAAAATTCTTTCTTCAAGTGCTTTCTCAAGCGATTTTCCTTCAACAATTTCAATCAGCATTCCCAATAGGATAAACCCTGTATCCGAATAAAGATAACCCTTTCCTGGTGCACTCACGGGTACTTGTCGTTCGCTGGAAAAATCCAGCAAATCTTGTGGTTGCCATATTTTATCGCTTTGGGTTCTTAAAAGTGTCCTCATGTTTTCTCCATCCAAAACTGGACCTTCAAAATAATCTGCGATACCAGAAGTATGGGAGAGCAAGTGCCTGTAGGTCACTATATCGCTATGATCCACACCATTATATACAAACAAATTTCCCAGCAGTTCTCTCTCAATAGTTTTTATAATTGGGGCATCAAGTATAATTTTTTGCTCCTCAGCCAGTTGATAAATTATCGTTGCAGTAAAAAGTTTTCCTATGCTCGCCACATGAAAAGGTTGTCCTGCAGTCAGTTTCCCAGCTCTTTTTGATGAACCTTCCGCAAAGCTCCAATCTAGTTCAAGCATAGGAGAATAAACGTGTGCCTGTACACCTGAATAATTTTTCTTGATTTTGCTCGCTTTCAAAAAATATTTTGTAAAATGTGCGTATGCCCGATCTTTTGAATTTGACTTTTTAGACATTGCTATTCCTCCTTCTTAAAGTTACAATAAAATATATAAACAGACATCTATATTACTTAAAGTAATATGACTTATAGTAACATAAAGGAGCCAAAAATGGAATATGTAATTTTAGGATTATTGATGATCCAACCTTCTACACTTTATTCTCTTAATAAATCCTTCGAGCAAGGCATCTCACTTTTCTTTAGTCCAAGCCTTGGTAGTATCAATAGTGCCATTAAGCGTCTTATCGATAAAAAGCTGGTTGCACAGGAACAAAGCATTGAAAATGGTAGAGCTAAAAAAATACTCACCATCACAGATATGGGGCAAAGTGCTTTCATCAACTGGATGCATGAACCCCTTGACGCTAAGAATTTAGAAGTAAGTTTTCTCTCAAGACTTTATTTTTTAGGACTGATTGAAGATCAATCACAAAAAAAAGCCCTCGTTGAGGGCATGTATCGATCTACCGTCGCTTCTAAGGCAACACTCGATGAAACTGAAATTATGCTGAACACCATGGAAATTCCTAAAGCCTATCAAGACATATTTCACTATCAAAAAAAAGTCCTGCAATATGGCATTGATACTCATAGCTATACAATTGATTGGATTGAAAATTTGATTAAAGAACTGTGAGTTTACCTCTAAACATCGCATACACAGTCAATTGATCTATTGTCCGTGCCTCAATGAGTTTATAGCCGAATCTTTCATAGTATGCAATATTGGCTTCATTTTCTGTATCCAGTCCGATTCCCAAGCTTTCTGGATCTGCATCAACCTTCGCATGAATTTCTTCCAGAATGGCACGACCAATCCCACGGCCTTGGGCTTCGGGCGCAATGCCAATGAATACCAAATAATGATGAGGGTGCTTAGGCCTGATAGATGTAGTGAATCGCATGTAACGATTAAAGAATGTAAACCCTTCTGACGACATCATGCGCTTCAATTTGATGACCTCTCTCATAAAATCAAATTTCAACATTTTGAACAAACTCTTGATTATATTACCTGAATCCTTTTCGAAGCTAGCCACCCCAATAATCGTATCATTCTCTTTTACAACCAGTCCATTCTCACCTAAATCTATAGATTTCTTTATTAGAAATCTTGAAAACAATTCTTTTTCTTCATCTGTACTTAGTGTGTGAGTAAAAAGCGGATCATTCTTAAAGGAGGAAGCAATCACATTAACACAACTTTCCACATCACTTGCCTTAAGTTTTTCAGTCATGCTTTGCCTCCTTCATGGTCCACACCAAAACTATAAATTACTTTGATGACAAAAAATACTGACATTGTCAGGAATACTAAAGAGGCTTCGCTATAAAGATTCAGCGACGTAAATATTCCCATGCCCATCAAAGCACCCGCCACTACTCGTTGATGAATTGACCCCTTGAGAATATTCACCACACTTACTGAGAAAATTGTATATCCCCAAATCAAAGAAGCATTAAAAATTGAGCCCCCTAATAGCCATGCAATAAGGATCGGCTGTATATGAACCGCAATAAATATCCAACGATTAACTGATCTTGATGCATAATAGTCATTAGTCCCTTTGGTAAAATTGGCAACCGTCCCTGCAATGATATCCGCTAAAAGTAAAAATGCGAATGCTCCTCTTGTGAATCCATTTTGAACAAAAGCATCACCTTCCGCCATAATAAGCCAGCCCATCACAGCAATCGTTACTGCTCCTATCATCATTAGTGATACATAATGGGTTTCTTCACCTAAAATATCATGGAAAAACTTATGTACTTTTATCATTTTTCAATCCTCCTGTTTTCTGACCGTTCGAACAGTCTGTTTTTATGATAAAGAACAATTCTCGTACTTGACGAGAATGTGTTCTTTTTATTTTGACTTTAAATAGTTCTCCCAAAACTCAATTTGCATATTCCATACGTCATCCAAACGCGTCAATGATGGGTTTAACATATGATGTAGACCACCGCCATCTAAAAAGCATAGAATCCCAAGCGCAACGATCTTAATCCGCTCTTTAATTTGCGAATTAACCAACCCTTGATCAGCACAAATCGAAGTGAGTTGGTGTTCTATCATTTGAAGTAAAAGAGCCGTACTTTCTTCCAGTCTCTTTCTAAAAATTTCAACGAATAGCCCTTCATTGTAAAAAGCATAAAATGCCTTATAGATCCGCATGTCTTCTTGGCTGCCAAGCAATGCATCACCTAGCTTTGTGAGATAAGTCTTTAAATCCGTCTCATCTACTGAAAATGACATTTCAAATCCTTCGTATATAAAATCATGCACACCAAGTAAAATGGCTTCCTTAGTCTTGAAATGATGAAAAATGTTACTCTTGCTCGTTCCAATGGCTGCCGCAATCTTTGCAGCTGAAACCTGACCGATACCTTCACTGCTAATGATGTCAATAGCGGCCAATAATATCGAATGTCTCATTTGCTCACCTTTTTTGAGTCTTTTATCTTCCTTAACGGTATCCATGAGATCACACTCCTTATAGACACTATAACACTGTTCGTTCGGTCAGTCAATATTTTTATGGTGTAATCAGAGTATTTAGTGCTTCTTTTACCACAGAAAAACTCAACCCATTTTCAGTGCAATAACTTTTCACGCTTTGATTCTCAGGTGGCATTTTCGCACCGATAATAGACTCGATTTCCTGCACTGAAATACCAAAATCTAGAACTTGTGAAAAGGTAGTATTCCCATTGACTTTCAAGCCTTCTGAATCAGGTTGAGTCTCAACTTCAGGAATAGCACCACTTACATTAGCTTCAACTTGATGATTTGCTAGATAATCCAGTACTTCTTTCGATCTATTGGGATCTACCTCGAGAAGCACTTGTACCGCACTCATGGGAAGAAAAGCATCTGAGTCCTTAATATCCAGCTCTTTCATAATTGCGACAAAGACTTGAACCGACTCATTTCCAATTTCAATGTCTCCTTCTTGCTCACCATACAAGGATTCCAGATCCTTTGATTTTAGATCTTTTGCTACTTCAACATCTCCTAATTGAAAAGCTTCAGCAAGCAATTTGATGTCGATTTCAAACAAACTGGATATCTCTCCGAAACTATATGATCCCCTAATGTCAAAAGGATCATATGTTCCGGCTCCAGTACCTTCAGTAATTTTTATAGGAACCTTATCTGATTCGGTGGACCAAAGTCCGAACCCTTTTGCAATATAAATGCCTCCTATGAGGACAATAACAATCAATACCCCTATGTGACTATTTTTGAGTCTCATCACTTCTCACCCCACTTTATTTCCACCGTTTCTGGAACTGGGCATATATTTTCAGAACTACACTCAAAACAGCTGATACACTGGAGCTGAGAGACCTTTTTACTGTTTGCGACATTAATATTCATTGGACAAGATTTACTACACAAATCACACGAGATGCATGTGGATTCATTTCTATGAAGTCTAAATATCTTGAACTTATTTGTAAATCCAAGTAGAGCCCCATAGGGACACAAATATTTGCACCAAGGTCTTTCCACAAATAATGAACCGACTGCTGTAAGTGATAAAATCACTAGTGCCTGAATCGCCACTTCACCAGTCCAAAAGTTAAACAAAGCATAGTAAGGATCCACATTTGCAAAAACAAGAAGTCCCGTCTTGGCTGTGATATATATTACCCATAAAAGTACAAAGATTCTAATGTAACGCATGTACCCATCTAAGCGTGTAGGCACAAAATTATTGTACCTCTTTTTAAAAATTCGCTTACCGATTTTTCCGATCCATTCTTGAAAAGTCCCAAGAGGACAAATCCACCCACAAAAAACTGGACCTAGTAACACAGCCAGTAGAAATACCAGTCCCATTAATATAAGTGCTGAACTATGAATCTTTTGGATATAATCTCCCACCGTCAATAAATTGTATATGGATACAACCCCTCCAAATGGACAAACCGAGTGAAGAGAGGCACTTGATAAAAATGAACTTCCTCCTCCATTTTCCACCAAGAACTTATTAACTGCAATTGTTGATACCAAAAGAAAAAAAACAAGTTGAACCCAATTTCTAAGTCGCCATTGCCGCTTTTTAGATCTAGCTTTACTCTCCATCTTAACCCCTCACAAATATATTTTATATTTACTATTTGTGATTATAAATGGTAAATGTGATAGATTCGTGATAGGATTTGCTTTCCATCATATGGATTCAGTACAAAAAAAGATACCACAACTTTTTAAGTGGTGGTAAGACTTTTATTTTTTTTATCTTTTTTTGATGTTTTGATTTTTTGACCATCTTTTGTTGTAAGATAAACAAGTAGAGAAAAGAATCCCGACTGTACAAATATTGTATCATATGAAAGAATATTCCCCATTGATATAGTATCCCACGTGTTCATAGCCATGGTATAGAATACTACAAGAAGGACAAAATCAAATATACGATTTTTACCTTTAGGATTGGTCCACTCTTTTTTACCATCAATTATTTTCTTGCCGACGCTAAGTTCACCCACACTTAAAAATAATGTCTTCTTAGCAAAAACTGAGTGATAGATTATTGAAACAGTAATACATATAAGAGGTACCATGAAAAAAAACATAATATTATCTGTTAGTGGTCTATTTATTATTCTAGTCATAAGTGCTAAAATTGCACCGAGTACATATCCTCCAAAAGCGTAGTCAATGAATCCCGCCAATATAGGGTGACGCTTTATTTTGACCTCTTTAACTTTGATAACTTCCTCTTCGACCATTCAATGGATCCTCCTTTATTTGCTGTTTCAATTTCTTTTGATATATGTAATCACATGTAGATACAATTTATTATATAAAAAGAAAAATTGTCATTCTATATACCAAAGTCCTTTAGAGAGGGACCATGGTCCTTATGTTGCACAAAAAGCGACGAAAATAGAATGTATATCTATCTTGTCGCTTTTTTCATACTCACTCTATTACTTTTCAAATTTTTCAATAAATCTCATTTTCACCGCAATTAAATCCTCCAAAGAATAGAGATACTGATGAAGTGCAATTCTATTTTGAAGTTGATTGTGACTGGATGGAAGCTCTGATTCATAAGTGAAATGATGCTTGATGCTGTCAAGCATTTCAATTTGTGAAACGCAAGAATTCAATACTTTGGTGTTGTTGACAAAGTGATCGGTAAAATCCTTGAGCAGCTCAACTTCCTTTTTCTTCAGAAATTTCAATTTGATGAACTCCTGCATCGTCTTGACCGTGTAGTATTGCTGTTTTCGCATGATAAAATACTCGGCATAGTAATTGTTTTCGTGAATATAGTAATTGTTTTTATAATCATAAGCACGTGCCTCAGCCTTTGATAGAACCGTTTTCAGTTTATCGAGATCTTCTTTGACCACTTCGGTTTTGCATTCGTTCAGAAGACATTTTCCCATATTCTGAAAAATACTGTCAAATAAGTTCTCCACCTCTTTTTGATAACCAATGAGTTCATCTTCAATATCCAGTATGAACATATTGATAATAAGAGCCACTGAAACGCCAAGAATCATCAAACTAAATTCATTGAATAAAATGGCTATGGAAATCTCCTCAAGAGAGTAAATGTGCATTACCAATACAACATTCAACACAATGGCAATTTTCGTGTCAAACTTATACATCAAAAAGGTGAATATTAATATATACAGGGCAAACACAGGCAATGAAAACCCGAAAAATGTAAACAGGACAGATGAAAGCGTCAAAGATACAATTGCAGCCAATAGACGGGTTGCAGCCAATTTGATGGATTGTTTTTTGGCTGATAGCATACTGACTATCACAATTGTCGCCACAGATGAAGAAAATTCCATTTTCAGAGCCTGAGCAATCAAAATTGCAATTACAACACCAATAGTTATTTTAAAGCTTTTTATAATTTGTTCTTTGACTAACATATATTCACACTTTCATTTTTCTATAACGCATTGACTTTTACGCCCTTAACACTCAGCGACGTGACAAATAGAAAAGTACTTGCTACAAACTCCAGTTTGCTATTGATAGTATTCACATTTTTCATAACATAGACTGTAATGCCATCACTTTGGTACGAATTGTAATGCTCCAGAACCTCTGGAACCTGATACCCAACTTCGGGCATCGAAAACGATCCACATCAGCCACCTCCGGAACGGATTAATGAAACCGTAAGCACTGTTGATTTTTTCTTCTTTAGGAAGCTCTTGACTTCATTGTTGATGATGATTTCCAAAATGCTTTACCTCCTTCAATTTTCCATTATAAGCGATTGATCAAAAAACTCCAATACATAATCATGCTGAATTCTCGCTGATTCCTCTCTGCCGAGTTCTCCTGTGAACCCAATAATACCGGTAAGACTGGAGAACATATAAGACATAGTGAAGTCAATGTGCGTAGTCCCCTCTATTTGAATCAAACTAGCATCGCTACTCGCCTCTACCAGTGGTTTCAAGTAATCATCATTTAGACCACCTTCCCATTGTTCACTTCTTAAAAACAATGCTGGAATCGATAAATCGCCAATCATCTCATCCATACCTAAAGGCTCTACCCATGCATCCATCGCGAAAAGTGCCTTCACTCTCGCATCTCGTAGAGCAACTGCAACATCCGCACCACCACCAGTACTGTGCCCTATTAAACCAATTTGTTCAAAATTCATACTTCCAGTCATGATTTCAGAGTAATTTCCACTGTTGATCGATTCCATTGAATCCAAAACCAGACTTATATCTCCAGCATATGTGAGCACCAATTGATTGGCGTAATTTAAAAAATCCGGTGTAGAGTCTCTATCAGGCAATGCACTATTATCGACTTCGGCGGCATAACCATCATTGAAGATTGTCATTTGTGCGCCGTAAGTATGATCAATTCCAATTACTATATACCCATTACTCGCTAAAAGTTCCGCATAATCATTGTGTAAATTTCTGAAGCCTTTCCAACCGTGAGACAAAATGATCACTGGATAGTTGTCTCTATTCTCGCTTATGGGTGCTTCTAAATAAGCATTGGAAAGAACTTTTTCTGTGTGATCGAGTGCGAAAAATGGAAGTCTCATTTCACTAGCCAGGGATCTAGGCAACTTAATACCATCCTGAAGCCATGCGACACGTTCATGACCACTGACATCATCAGATGGATACCATACTTGAACCCGTATGCGCCGCTTAGAATCTGTTGAATTGACCTTGTCACCATACATTTCATTTCTATTTGGGTCCACCATATCAAAAGTGACAGTCCCAACGAAAAATTCGCCTTCCGGTGCGGGTATTTCATATATGGGAAAAGCCATTTTAAGTACTATGGAAATAGCGATTGCAATTGCTCCTAGAACTGCGAACCTTTTCTTGCTCCTACCCATTATTCTAGTATTTTTGTTCCTCAATATATCAATAATAACTATTAAACCGCTTAATATAAAGAATAAAAATAATGGATATAATTGCCAGTTTGTCATGTATATTTTTCCTCCTTATTGATTCCTTCTTTTGTCTTAATTATACTTCATTTATACTGATTATTATAGATGATGACACATATACTTGTTTCATAATTGTTAAAATATAAACATTGAGTGAACACGTCTAAAATGTTAGAATATTCTAAATACTATCATTTTATTTTGGAGGATCTATGAACAAGTTAATCACTAGATTAAAAGATGAACGCACATTGCTTTTATTGGCTTATTGTTTTAGCGTGCTAAACATTCTATTTGTTAATTTTGTAAATGTAGCACTTTTATCGAACCAAAATGAGGTCCTTACAATGTGGCTGCCTATATTGCGTGTAGTTTCAAGCGTCGCCTCTATACTAACATTTCTAGCAATATTGACCTTTATCTTTAAAAAAGCACCCAGGTTTAAATGGATTGGTTATACTTTACTTTTCACAACATTCATAGGCATAACTTACATGAGCAATAGTGCCAGTTTGAATGCTGATTCGTTGCAACATCCTATCTACATTGTGCTCAATTTAATACATATGTTTCTCAATATCATGATTGCTTACCTCGTTGTTTCGTACCATTTCTGTAGTAGAAAAATTTTCAACTATGTAATTGCGTTGAAGTTCTTTAGTACCTCTTTGCGCATGGGACTTCCGGTCATATCAGTATTCTTTAGTTCGGGAATCATACGGGTCATCACAATCGTATTAATGAATACAGATATGATTCTTAGAATTATGGTCATAGTTGTTTTATTGCTGAGCATATTGTATAAACCTAATGAAAATCTACTTGAAAATAACCAGTAAAGTATTATAAATCATCTTAAAAAACCTTCTCCATATCACAAGCGGAGAAGGTTTTTTGATTTAGAATATCATTTTTCTTACTATCACTGATTCAAGTGAAGCGAGCTCTGTTTCCATGGATTTGATTTCATCATCCTTATCAGGCAGGAATTCTAAAAGAATCAATCCTTTTGAGCTGCATTGATTTGTAGACGCTTCGTGTAGACCAAGTCTAGTCTTGATAATGCAGCCATGTTTTGTCAGAAGCTCTTGAACTTTAATTGCTTCATGCTCCCTATCTCCTACTTGTATTCCTAATATAACTCGCATTAGTACCTCCACTAATTTTGACATGAATTCATGTCTTAATTCGTTCAATACCCACGGATCCTCAAAATAATCGTTTTTCTTTTAACGAATTTGTCATGTCGTATGTACTCTGTCAGATACCATTTTAGAAAATTCCGTGATATAATTATATGACTTATTGGTAAATCACAAGATTATTTAAAAGGTGGTGTTTCAGGCATGTCAACCCTATTCGCACTAGATCTGTTTTCAATTGTGCCACTTCTATTTACAATCAGCCTTGCCAAACGACATATTCTTGAAAATAAAAAGAATACTTACTATATCGCTGCAGCTTGCATGACCATCATAATTCTGACTCTTGAAATCATTGCCAATTTGATTATCAACTCAAGTGGTGCTCAACTGGTCGTTGCACATAAAATCGTAAATGTCTTGGGATTTGCTTTGAGCCCGATTGTCCCATTCTTGTTTTTGAAATTTGTTGGTACAACTTCTCCAGTTTATGATAAGCAAAAACTTTGGGTATTGCCACTGTATCTTAACACTTTGTTATGTATACTCAGTTATTGGATGGGTTTCGTTTTCAAAGTGGACGCACTTAACCAATATGAAAGAGGCAGTCTATTTTTAGTACCGACATTGGTCTCCCTTTTTTATTTTAGTCTTGTCATATATGAGATCTTGGAAAACCGTGCAAAGATCGCCAGGCCGGATAAAACGATATTGGTTTTGATTTTTTCGCTCCCCATCCTATCATTTGTATTTCAAATCGCATACCCAAATCTACTACTGATTTGGCCGAGTGTCTCGTTGAGCTTGCTACTTTACTATATTTATTCCCTGGAAATGCAATACGATTTTGACATACAAACTCAAATCAAGAACCGGACTGCTTTTGATAAGGAAATGCTCAGGAAATCCGAGCGCAATAATGTCACTTTGTTTGTATTCGATCTTAATAATCTAAAAAGTGTTAACGATCAATTCGGTCATAACGAAGGGGATATACTCATCAAGTCATCAGCAACTTTGCTGAATAGATGCTTTATAGAAATTGGTGAAGTATTCCGAATAGGTGGTGATGAATTTTGCGCCATTTGTGAGGCTCTGACCGATGAAGATGCTGAAAATGCGCTTCTGACTTTAAAACAATTAATTGATACTTACAACGACAATGTGACAAACAAACTGGAAATGGCTCATGGATACGCTCATTATGACCACCGTTCAGGTGAGACAATATACGAGGCACTATCCAGAGCTGACGATTTCATGTATGCCCATAAAGCATATCTAAAAGCCACATTCGGACGAAGAGCCACCGATCAATAAGATTGGGGCTCTTCAGCTCTTGATCGTAAAATCTTCTCCATCGCTTTACCTCTAGCAAGTTCATCAACCAACTTATCGAGATATCGAATTTTTTGCATCAACTCGTCCTCAATTTCCTCTACCCTATAGCCGCAAATCACACCCTTGATCAAAGAAGCATTTTCATTAAACTTTGGGGCTTCATCAAAGAAATTTTCAAAATTGACTTCATGATCCAGTTGCTTCTGAAAACTGAGTGAATCATAGCCTGTGAGCCAAAATATTATCTCATCCACCTCTGCTTTGGTTCTTCCCTTTTTTTCTGCCTTTTGGATATACAGCGGATAGACACTTGCAAATGACATATTAAATATTTTTGGTGTTTTCGCTTTGGAATCTTTTTTTACATCCATCAAAAAACCTCCCCATTCAAGTTCTAATTTGTCGGTAGTTTCTTGCCAATACTGCATTCGTTCAATATAGTAATCAATCTTTTCCGTTACGGGATCTGCAAAATCATTGATCCCATACTTCAAAACCATGGCTGTTAATTCATACATTGGTAAACCTATGGCATGTCCGGAGGTGTGTACTGTTGCACCCGCATGACCAATGGCATGACAAAGAGCACCATACTCAGCATCATCAATTTCTTTCGCTACTGCATGGGAGTCCAAAATCGCACGTTTAGCAGTTGGCATCTTGATTTTGCCCCTCGCCCACGTTTCACAAATCTCAAGGCAAGTTCTAGGTCTACTCTCATCAGGATATTTTGATTCGAATTGCTTAAGAGTCAATTTGGCACAATCTAGCGCCCACATTACAAGCGTTCTATGATTTTGCCTCTGAATCAAGTCATTCAAGTTTTGTAAACAAAGGCTTTCGCGTGAAAATAAAATTTTGTTTTTTTTCCTGAATCTTTTTTCTATATCTGCGTACATCGTCTATACCTAAACGGCTCTGCAACTGTCTTTCTAAAAAAGGCAATGATCGGTCCCATGAAAAATGCGGTCACGAGAGTACCAATTCCAACAGTAGCCCCTAACGAAAACCCGATCAAAGTACAAATCAAATCTGTTCCTATACGACAATACTGGAATTTAGCTACCTTCTTTTCCGCCATCACAAGTGCAACAGCATCATATGTCGACACTCCCAAATCTCCTGTAAAATAAATGGCCGCACCAAAACTGATTGCCAATATTCCTGTTCCAAGTGCCAAAATTCTCACTAATATCGTAGGATCCGGAATCATCATCCCGAACAACAAGGATGAATATTCTACCACATACCCCAGTAAAAAAATGTTGATCATCGTACCAAGGCCGATCTTCGTCCGATCAACAAAATAAATTACGACCAGCATCAGCAAATTGAGAATCATATAAAATGTCCCGTAACCGATCCTAGTCAATCCCCAAACTCCATGTGCGAACACTTGAAAAGGGTCCATCCCGAAAAGCGAGAAATTGAACAGCCCTACACTAAAACCACAAATCAAGACACCACCTACGGTCATCAAAACACGTCTTTGTTTTTCATTCATAATCTATCTGCCTTTCACATGGTTCATCATTTTTTATATTTACTAGAATTATATCACTTTTTGATTCGAAAAAAGCGACGATCATAGAAGAATCTTCTAACATCGTCGCTTTTTTAGTTATTTCATTATTTGATTATCTTTTCATGCGAGCCATCATTCTTGAAATTCCGCCACCATTCTCAACTTTTGTGAAACCGTAAGCTTTCAGAATTTGTAGTCCGTAGGCACTCCTTGCTCCAGAAGCACAGTATAAGATAGTCTCTCTTTCTTTATTATCAAGTTTTTTAGCTTGATACTCAAGTTCATCCAGAGGAATATTGATCGCACCTGGAATGGCACCATATGAAAACTCTTCTGCGGTACGCACGTCGATAATCAATGGACCAGTTGGAGCCTCTTCCTTAACCTTTTCTTTCACAGCTTCCACTTTTTCTTCCTTGCTTGATTCTCCGAGTGTTTTCTCTACTGGAGCTGGAAGATCTAAAACAAAGCTTACCGGTGTGACTGCACTGACATAATTGGAAAGACTGATGAATCCACCACTGACATTGAATACATTCGTAAATCCTGCACCAGTCAAAATACGAAGAGCCTGGTGACCTTTTTTACCTGTTTTATCATAGACGAAAATCAGTTGATCCTTCTTTAGTTGATCAAGATTTGAAGCAAGAATTTCAATTGGAATATTCAAAGATCCTTCAACATGAGCTTTTTCAAATTCGAAAACATCTCTTACATCTACCCATTGAGCTTTCTTTCCTTCCAGATATGCATCAATCTCATTGATTGTCATAGTAGGAGAGAAACCTGAGATTCTATTTTCAGCCACATATGCAGCCATGTTCATTGCATCGTTGGCATTTCCGAGTGGTGGAGAATAAGCAAAATCGATATCCGCTAAATCAGATACTGTAAGTTTTGATGCAACAGCCACAGCAAGAACATCTAGTCTTCTATCTGCCCCTGCATAGCCAGCAGTTTGTCCACCTAGTACGATACCAGTTTCTTTGTCATAAACAACAAGCAAACTCACCATCTCTGCTCCAGGATAATAGGAAGTATGGTGTTCTTTATGGACTACGATAGCATCAGCGTCAATACCTTCTGCTCTTGCAGCTTTTAATGAGAGTCCTGTCATACCTGCAACCGCTTCAAAAACTCTTACGATTGAGGTGCCTATTGGTCCACTGTATTCATGATTTTTTCCAAGTGCATTTTCAGCGGCGATTCTACCTTGACGGTTTGCCGGTCCTGCAAGAGGAATTCTTACTTTTTTACCGAGAACACGATGTTCGAATTCAATCATGTCGCCAGCACCATAAATATTCTCATCACTCGTTCTGAGTGTTGAATCAACAAGCAGTCCTCCAGCTTCTCCCATGGCAAGACCAGATTCCTGAGCCAATTTAAGAGTAGGACGAACGCCGATTGAAAGTAAAACCATATCCGCATTCACGATTGTGCCATCTTTAAGTTTGACATTCTTACTTGCAATCTCAGCAAGCGCTTTGTTCGTATATAAATCGACTCCATAAGAAATCATTTCCTGCTGGATAAATCCTGCTATTTCAGCTTCCATGATTCCCATGACATGTGGCATCATTTCGATAACGGATACTTTCATACCTCTTTTTGCAAGTGCTTCGGTCATTTCAAGTCCTATGAAACCACCTCCGACAACAACAGCTGTTTTTGGTTTTTCATTTTCTATAAAAGAATTGATTCGATCCATGTCATCAAGCGTCCATAATTGAAAAACATGATTTTGATCTGCACCTGGAAGTGGTGGTGCTATAGGTTTTCCACCTTGAGCCAGGATCAGTTTGGTGTATTCAAATGTTTTCTTTTCACCTGTTCTCGAATCTACTGTATGCACAATTTTGTTTTCTCTGTCAATTTCTGTTGCAGTTGTATATATATGAACCGCTGTTTGATACTCGTCATTAAAACTCTCAGGACTTTGTAATATAAGTTTTGATCTGCTTTTAATATCTCCGCCAATATAATAAGGCAGTCCACAGTTAGCAAATGATATATCTGCACCAGCCTCTAGAATTGTAATTTGAGCGTCTGCCGAAAGTCTTCTCGCTTTTGCCGCCGCCGTAGCACCTGCAGCTACACCACCAATGATAACAATTTTCTCCATTTAATCACCTCTAATAATTTATTCAATAGTGAAATTGCGAAGCCTGGTGACTTCGAATTTTTCATTTCATACCCCCTACCCTGGGGGGTCAATTACATTCTATAGGTAATTTCAGTAAATGTCAACCCACAAAAAAGTGACGATCCAGAATTTTATTCCAGATCGTCACTTTTTTAAGTTTTGCTTATTCATAAATCATCGCAACTATATCACGTGCCCATATAAGCGAATCTCGATAATTCATTGAAAGCTCCCCCTCTGTTATTCCGAGATGTTGGCCAAGCAACTCCGCCGAAGACCAATCTCCTCTTTCATAGTTATGAATGACATTGTAGACCGGTGCGAGAACGCCTTGGTTCATTGTAAGCGCATCGAATACCGATTTTGGTAACGAGATGCCCTCCAGCGCTTCACTCATGGATTGGTCAAGCATTGCGTCAATAGTACTGAAGAGTCCCATCATGGATGCTTCATGCTTGATTTTTCTCATGTGACCATTTGTTGCAATAAGTTCAGAAAATTTGGTCCGTACTAAAGCCAAGCGCATCAACTCTTGAGGTTTATGCTCACTTAAATCGCGAAGCATCATTATACTGATCCATCTCTCGATTTCTTTAAGTCCCATATAAGTCAACGCTCGTTTGATGGAGTACACCAGGTCATTTCCAGCACGAGTGCTGATGACTCTCATCAAACGATAAGCAAGTTTAATATCTTTTTCGATAATCTCTGCTAAAATCTGATAGCTGGGTTCAATCTTTTTAAGTTCGGTCATTAGTCGAAAATACTGTATTTTGGTAGTGGTCTTGTCTCCAGATTTTCCTATAATATCGGGTTTGCTGAAAAAGTAGCCCTGAAACAAATGAAAGCCCATTTCCTTAGCCATTTTAAATTCCGCTTCCGTTTCAACTTTTTCAGCGAGTATAATTTTTCCTTGATTGAGTGCTTGCTTCACATCACTGCGAATCCTATCAAGTGGAGATGATAACATATCAAATTTTATGATATCCGCCAGTGGAATGAGTGGATAATCATTGTATGATTCAGAGAAATCGTCAAGCGCTATCTTATATCCCTTGGATTTCAAATTCTCCAGTTGTTCAATTAAATTCTGATCCACAATTACAGTCTCAAGCACTTCTACAATCAAACAACTAGGTTCTATCAGCTCTGCCAAATCCATATTTAAAAAAGTGGCATCAAAATTGACAAACGCACGCTTATCTTCAACGTATTCTTCAATACCGGATTCAAAAAGACCACTAATGATAGTAGCCGTTGACTGGACATCCGATGTTCCATCATATGCTTTTGAGTCATGCTCCGATCTGAATAGAAGCTCATATCCATACACTTCTAACATTCGATTAAATATCGGTTGTCTTGCAATGAACATAGCGCCTCCTAAATCGATTGAATCCATGATTCTTTTCTCACAGTATATGCCTTATAACATTTAAAATCCTATGCAATTTGCATTATTTAATCACAAATACTCATTCCCTAGTGCAATTATGATGAAAATATGATTAAATAGATTATATTGACCACAAGGAGAGCGCATAATGGAAAATTTAGGTTTAATTATTTTTGGTGTATTGTTGGCTGTTGGAGCTGGTGTAGTTTTTTATTTGAATTACAATAGAAAGCGCAACCTCAACAAGTTGTTTGAGCAAGTGGCTGAAGCACTGAAAACAATTCCAAAGCAGAAGAAGAACAATTTCTTGCTTTTCATGTTCAAAGACAGCATGTCTGCATCAAAAAAGAAAACAAAAACAACATCTGCTTTAGAGAAAAACATGAGTCCAAAGCAACTTGAAATTCAAATGATTCAAATGGCAACAATTCTTAAAGACCGTTCTAAAGTAACTGATAAAAAAACCAAGAATGCCCTTAAATTGCTAGATGATTATCTGGCTTGGGAAAAAAATAAAAAGTGATCACTCGATCACTTTTTTTATGTTCTCTACGCTCAAAAATCGATTGGCAATCAATAATATGACACCAATGATCAAAAACAATATTGTTAATGAAAATGTATCTGCAATCCAGCCAAACAAAGGAGCCATCATCACCATTAGGAGAGCCCTAATCTGACTTTCTATGGATAGAACAGTGACACGTTGTTCCTTCTTCATGTAGTCACTGGAAACATCCACAAAAACTGGACGCCTTGCATCCATCATCAGAAATAGCACGAAATACATACCTATAGTAAGCAGCAAATATTCCATATAAATTGAAAAAGCCAAAATCAGCAGTGCAAATCCCATCAAATCGTACATTTTATTATAGACGACTTCTGGAGTAAAACGATTCGTCACTTTATAGATATTTTTTGAAGCTTGAGAGCTGAAAATATAAAAAACACCATAAATCAGCCCAAGATAAATTTTGACACTCTGCTCTCCTTCAAAACTCATTATAGAACCAATGCCGGCAGCTAAAACAATTGTGCTGAGAATGGGTTGAATATAATCTTTAATAGTTTTGAATACGCCATCATAAGAAGCAGCACTCATGACGATTTTTTTTATCTGAGCATTTTTAGAAATGGATTTCAAACTCTCGCTGCTCGCACGCCAAAATGCTGAAAAACTTCTTTGAGTAACATTTCTTTCATCAAGGAACTGTGGGTAACTTGCAATCAAAATAAAATCTAGGATGTAGGGTACAATGCTAATCAAAAACACCCATCTGAGTGCAGGTAAGTTCAATACCAAGAGAATTGATGCAAAAGCAGAGAGCGACGAACCAAGCAATGAATAAGATCGAGTTCTTCCATAAACATACCCTTTATGATCGTACCAGCCTTTGTGCTCCAAATAGCTTAATATCATCGCTTTGTGTGTGCCCGATCTGAAAGCTTCACCAAATCCAAAAAAAACCATTCCAATTGCCACTACTGCGAAATTTTTACCCCAGAAAAAGAATACAAACGAAATGATATAAAAAATAAAACAAAGAAGCAATTCCTTCTTTTTGCCGTAATGGTCGGCAAGAATACCACTAGGGACTTCGAAAATATAAGTGATCCCTTCCCGGATGGATAGCAATACTCCCACCTGAAACAAGTTGAGCCCCATTCCCATCAGATAAATCAAAAGATAGGGCTCGAAAAACTTCAGATTTTTAAAGAAGCCATAAAAGCAGAACTTCCATATTTGTAGATCTGTTTTAATAGACTTGTAATTGATCTCCATTTTTTAGCCTCATCTATTTATTTAAGTAGCATGCAACACAATATACTTCATCTTCTTCACAGTCTATGGATACAAAGTTGAGTTCTTGACCACACTTTATGCATCTTGACGTTTTAAACTGTGCTTCATCATCCAAACTTTCAAAATGCTCGCAAGTCAGCTCACACCCATCGAGCTCACAGACTATACACTCGTCAGAAGGAAATCCATATACGCATTCCTCCGTAACTTCATTTTCATCTATACTTTTTTCATCGACTATACTCTTCAAATTTTTACAGTTGTTACAAATACATACTTTCATTGTCTTACCGCCTCTTACTTTTTTTGATTTCCATTGATTATATCAAATCCGCGGATTGCAATCAAATAAAAAACTCTTGCATATCATTGCAGTTTATGGTAAATTTCTCTCAACATATAATTTACAGACTATGATTGAGGGATGAAGTATCAATAGCACTTCAAAGAGAGTTGGCGTTTGGTGAGAGCTAACAGGTGTCGATATGGATAAAGACTCATGAGTTGCTATTAAGCCGGTTAACGACCGTTATCCCGTCATAAGTTATAAATTAGGATGGTACCGCGTGAACACGCTCCTTACAGTGAATGTAAGGGGCGTTTTTTATTTAAAAAATTCAGAAGGAGGCAGCATGACATGGTCATGCGAAAAAAATTATGAGTGAAAACACAACTGTAGTAAAAAAATTGAGTGAACAAGAGCAGATTCGAGTGGATAAGCTTAAAGAATTAGAAAATTTAGGGATAGATCCCTTTGGTGGCAAATTTGATGTGACACACCACTCTGAATCACTGATAACAACCTACATGGACAAGACAAAAGAAGAACTTGATGAAACTGAAATAGATGTTGCTGTTGCTGGCAGAATCATGACCAAGAGAAGCAAAGGCAAAGCAGGCTTCATGCATATTCAAGACAACGATGGACAGATTCAGATTTACCTTAGACAAGATACACTCTCTGAGCTTGACTACTCTGTATTTGATATGTGTGACATCGGAGATATAGTTGGAATTAGAGGTAGAGTTTTCAAAACAAACACTGGGGAGATCAGTGTCAAGGCAAAAGAATACATCCATCTCACAAAAGCACTTAAGCCACTTCCTGAAAAATTCCACGGCATTACTGATGAGGACGACAAGTTCCGAAAAAGATATCTCGACATTATAATGAACCGCGATGTAAAAGAAATTTTCTTGAAAAAACAAAAATTCTGGAGTACAATCCGTAATTTCCTTATTGAAAATGACTTTCTCGAGGTAGAGACACCTATTCTTGAGACTTCTTCAGGCGGCGCAGCAGCTACACCATTTGCTACCCACCACAACGCACTGGATATAGATGTCTTTTTAAGAATTTCGATGGGCGAGCTCTGGCAGAAGAAACTCCTGGTAGCAGGCTTTGAAAAGACGTTTGAAATTGGAAGGCAGTTTAGAAATGAAGGTATGAGCCCTGAACATCTTCAAGATTATACTCAAATGGAGTTCTACTGGGCGTATGCCGATTTCAAAATGGGCATGGAATTTTGTAAAGATATGTACCGTCGAGTGACAAAAGCGGTTATGGGTACATCCAAATTTAAAACTCGTGGCTTTGAAATAGACATGGATGACGAATGGATCATCTACGACTTTGAAACAATCATCGAAGAGAAAATGGGCATCAATATTTTCAACACAACCAAAGAAGAAGTCATAGCCAAACTCGATGAGAAAGGTGTCGAATACGATCCTAAATCAGGTTTTTGGAGATTGGTCGACATACTATGGAAAGTTGTAAGAAAAGATCTTTCCGGTCCTGGATTCCTCGTTGGACAACCGGTTCAACTCAATCCACTTCCAAGAAGGCTCAAAGAAGATGAAAGAAAAGTGGCTCAAATGCAAATCATCCTAGCAGGATCAGAAATGGGCAATGGATACACTGAGCTCAACAATCCACTCGACCTTGAAGAACGTTTTAAAGAGCAACGTTCAATGGGAGAAGCTGGTGACGAAGAAGCTCATGATCACGACGAAACCTTTGTAGAAGCTCTCCGCTACGGGATGCCTCCAGCATTCGGTTTTGGAGTGTCTGAAAGATTTTTCTCAGTCATGATGGACCGTCCGATTAGAGAGTGTGTAATGTTTCCGCTCATGAAGCCGAAGTCATAAAAATTATATTTAAAAATTAAAGGTGACAGCCGCTACGTTATTACGAGCGGCTGTCTTTATTTATTTTGATCATGACCGATTCCTTTAATGCAGGTATATCATATAACTTATCAAGCTCATTACAGGTATACGTATATTTGATCATATGAACGTCTTTTGAGTCAGATCCTTCTCGTATAATGTCTTCCCATTTTTTCTCTGAGATTACATGGCTACTTTCCTGAATAGTCAAGCCTTCAATAGTCAACAAATGCGTGATGATGCATGTTGTCATTATATCGAGAATCTCATCAAAATCTTCAAAGCGATCCTTTAAACCGATTAGCGCTTGAAGTCCAGTTATGCAGTGAAGAATTATTATATTCTGATAATGGTCATGCATTGGTATTAAAAATCCCAATAATGTTCGGATCTTCTCTTCCTCACCGCCTTCAATGACAAACCCTTCATTCAAATAGTTTTGATCATTATACATGGCCTTGATCTTTTGTCCGGTAGATGGATTGGATTCCATTAATTTATTAATATAAGGGTCATTCATCAAAGCTTTCATTTGATCGTTGAAATCAGAACTCTTGATCCTATTTTTAAATTTTTTTGCTTCTTTATAGCCAGTCACATAATACGCCAGTGCTCTGGCAACCTCTTCTTTAAGCCCCTTGTCTACTTTAAATCCTTCAACAGCATAGAAAAGTCTAATTGTTGTATGAAAAAGACCAGAAGATATACCATAGGGATATCGATTTAGTGTTTTTCTGATCACCTCATCTAATCCTTCCGTTTCAATAGCTTCAGTCACTCTTTCTAGACAAGGTTCGTATGATTTCCTTTTCCCAAGACACTCTTCGATGGAGTCAACCTTGGTATAGTGACTATCCACTAAATCAATTTTAAAATTCTTTACATAATACTCTGAGTATGACTTTATCTTTTTAAAGTCTTTGCTCAAATGATACAGTGCCAATTGTCCCATAGGTAAATGATTAACCAGTTCCCGCATATATGGCGTATAAGGCTTTGCATATTCATTGACTAATTCGCTTATGTACATCGTAACACCCTCCTTATTCAATCATCTGTTTACCCATGAAATACAAATGCAAAACATCCGCAACTGAAAAACCGCCATATCC
>Ga0255398_1013_pt2 | contig 22062 bp, 19 predicted proteins | sample ANMaggSeSYBR01K3_FD_182119 | JGI IMG/M metagenome (GOLD analysis project Ga0255398, IMG submission 182119) | Sediment cell enrichment communities from methane seep in Santa Monica Basin, California, United Staets - ANME aggregate JGI... | ecosystem: Environmental > Aquatic > Marine > Cold seeps >...
AATTTGAAGCTCTGCCAATGTTTGTTTTACTATCTGGGTACAACTAATATTAAGTTCTGATGCCATCGCTGCAGTACAACTGATTAACGAAAAAATTGACCCGTATATAGCTGAAACATTTCAACAATTTGTCAATGGTGAGCTCAGCATTGATCAAGATTGGGATGAATATTTATTAGAATTAGAAAAAAGAGGATATAAGACCTTACAAGAAATCTGGAATAGTACCTGGGAAGAACAAAATAAGTAAACCGGAAATTGATCAGCAGATTATTGTTGAGATTGTTCAATTTCTATACTTATTGTTCGACAGCAGCAATTTCCACAAAATCATTTGAGAGGCGAGATGTATGAAGGTCAATTCCAAGGGTAAGAGCATCCGGTTAATTAATAACTTTTTGTCTTCAAAATATTTTTTACCTTTTCTGGGGTTATTTTTTATTTTTGCTTCCATTTTCTTCTGGAAAACTCAAGGATCAAGAATTCTGTCTCAATTAAAGCTGCAAACAAGATTAGAAGCGAATCATTTTTCCAGTGAAACAGAAAAAAGATATCATAGTATCTCTGAGGCACTTGACAGAATGGCACATAGAGAAGTATCTCTCTATGCAGCAGATACTGATGAATGGGAAAACGACGCGTCATTTTACATTAATACTTATGAAGGGTTAAAAAGTGTCACATGGGTTGATGAAACCTTTAGAATTCGGCGGATGGTGCCCCTTCAAGACAATATTTTAATTTTGAACGAAATAGCCAGCCAGGTTGATTGGGATCCATTAGATGTCAATCTGTGGGTGCCAAGCCATGATGGAACAAAACTCAACGGATATGTTCTTGGAACAATTGATATTGCCGATATCATTTCACCTGTGATCAGCGACATTGGCAATGATTACGTGCTGCAGCTTTCGCAAAATGGAACAATAGTTTTCTCATCTGAAAGCTGGAAATACTCACAAACAAGTTATAGTGTTAATGAAACAATAACTTTCCAAGACACAGCGGTCATAAATTTGTCTTTCGCGCCTACAGAAGAATTCATTAGCTCAAAAATCGCTGTTTCAACCCAATCACTAATGATCTCCCTATCGTTTTCTCTCCTCATAATAGTAGCTGTCTATTATGCTCAAAAATATAATGCGGCATCTGTATTAAGCGGGCTGCGTTTCCAAAAAACGCTTGAAAGTATGGTTGAAGGCTGCCAGATCATCAGCTCTGATTGGCTTTATCTCTTCATCAACGATACTGCAGCAAATCAAAACCGTCGTAAAAAAGAACAAATGCTCGGGCGCACGGTGATGGAATGTTTTCCTAATGCTGAAATAACAGATTTATTTCTACTGATGCAGCGCTGTATGGATGAACACGAACCTCAGGAAATGCTTAGATCATTAACAAATTCCGATGGCGCTACCCGCTGGTACGAACTTAGCATCCAGCCCGCGCCAGATGGCATCCTCATTCTTTCTAACGATGTAACCGAACGCAAGCAAGCGGAGGAAGAAATCCATACTCTAAACGCCGAGTTGGAGCAGCGGGTGGTCGAACGCACTGCCCAGCTGGAAGCCGCCAATCGCGAACTTGAGAGTTTTTCCTACTCCGTCTCGCACGACCTACGCGCGCCGCTGCGCGCCATGAGCGGGTTCTCGAACATGCTGGTTGAAGAGTACAGGAAGCAACTCCCGAAAGAAGCACAGCGCTATTTGGGACTTATTTCTGAGAACTCTCACAAAATGGGCAGCTTGATCAATGACCTGTTGCTCTTCTCCCGCACGGGAAAGCAGGCCTTGAAAATTCAAAAAATTAGTTGTACCCAGATAGTAAAACAAACATTGGCAGAGCTTCAAATTGAGCAGGAAGGTAGAGCGATCGAAATTAACCTTGGCAGATTGCCAACCTGCCGGGCTGACCCGGCCTTGATCAAACAGGTGTTTATCAACCTGCTGTCCAACGCTTTCAAATTTACCAAAGGAAAGAAGAAAGCGCGAGTAGATATCGGCAGTAAGATTATCAAAGGCGAAAGGGTATATTTCGTCAAAGACAACGGTGTGGGTTTCGATATGCGCTATACCGACAAACTGTTCGGTGTCTTCCAGCGCCTGCACAGCACGGCAGAGTTTGAAGGCACGGGCGTCGGTCTGGCGATTGTCAAGCGCATCATCAACCTCCACGGCGGAAAAGTATGGGCTGAGGCAGAAGTGGATAAAGGCGCGGTATTTTACTTTACAGTAGGAGGAAAAGATGAATAACCAGAAGGTAGAAATCCTGTTGGTTGAGGATAACCCCAGTGATGAAGAATTGACCCTGCGAGCGCTGAAAAAATATAAGCTCTCCAATAATATCTTTGTCGTACGCGACGGGGCGGAAGCGTTAGATTACATCTTCGGCACTGGCAAATACTCTGAAAGGGATACCAACCATCATCCCAGAGTGATCCTGCTGGACTTGAAGCTGCCTAAAGTGGACGGGCTGGAAGTGCTGAGTAAGATCAAGGCAGACCCAAAAACAAAGCACATACCGGTGGTAGTGCTCACCTCCTCCAGCGAAGAGAGTGATGTGGTGGAAAGCTACAAACTGGGCGCCAACAGCTACATTGTCAAACCGGTGGACTTCAAGCAGTTCACTGAATCCATCCGTGAGCTCGGGATGTACTGGCTGCTGCTGAATGAAGCGCCGACACAGATGTAGTCTCAAAGGCACCAGGCAGTTTATGATCAGTATAATTAGATAAAGAGTAATGATTATGCCAAAACCATTAAACCTGTTGATCCTGGAAGATAATCCAACTGACGCGGAGCTCCTGCTGATTGAACTGCGCCGGGCTGGTTACAAGACGAACTATCGGGTAGTGGAAAATAAGAAAGATTACACTGCCCGCCTCAAACCGGAACTGGACCTGATCCTCTCTGATTACAATCTGCCCCAATTCAACGGTTTAGAGGCCCTGCAGCTGCGCAATGAAAGCGGCTATGACATCCCCTTCATCATTGTGTCAGGCGAGATCAGCGAGGAACTTGCCGTGGAGTGCATGCGTGAGGGCGCTGACGATTACCTGATGAAAGATCGTCTGGGGCGGTTGGGGTCAGCGGTAGACAGCGCGATTAAAAGAAAAGAATTGCGTGACGAAAAAAAGAAGTCGCTTCAAAAACTGCGGGAAAGTGAAGAATACCAGAAAACCATTTTTGAGACCACAACGCATCCAACCATCATCATCGAGGAAGATACTACCATATCGATGGTAAACAAAGAATTCGAAAGAATTTCCGGCTACGCCAAAGAAGAAGTAGAAGGCAAAATGAGCTGGACGAAGTTTGTTGGGGCAGATGATCTTAAGAAGATGAAAGAATATCATCAGCAGCGACGGAACGATCCAGACACGACATTAAAACAATATGAGTTCCAGTTCATCAGCATGGAAGGCATTGTTCGTAACATTCTTCTCAATGTGGACTTGATCCCGGGCACAAAGAAAAGTGTGGCTTCCTTCCTTGATATCACCCACCGTAAGCAAGCGGAGCGCGAAATCAATATTTTATTAGACCTAAGCCGCCAGGCAAGCACTGAGACCAAGCTGGATGACCTGTTATTTTTTATCGCAAATCAGATTGTGGAGGTTATTTCCCCCGCTGAAACATCCTCGATCTTCCTGTACAACAAAGAAAGAAAAGTGCTTGAAATTCAAGCCTGGACTGGTTTCCCTGACAGTGAAGTTGAAGGGCTTGAATTCCCAGTAGATGGCACCCAGATTGGCAGGATCTTTCGCTCCAAGAAACCAACCTTGATCAATAATGTATCTGAATCTCTCGATTTCGAGCCGTTAGATGGACCTATTATCAGAAAAATAAGATCCCAGATCGCAATTCCGCTCATTTACAGAAAAAATACTATTGGCATCATCTATACCGATAACCTGACCAGAACAGATGCGTTCTCACAAAAAGACCTGGATCTGCTCGAATCGATCGGAAATCAATTGGCTGGAACGATCGAAAACTCGCAACTGTTTGACCAATTGGCTGAAAACCACAAACAGTTGAGCCGAAGTGAGAAACGTTTGTTAAATGCACAGCAGGTTGGGCAATTAGGTTTTGTGGAATTGAATCTTAAAACAAACCAGGTTTTTCTATCAGATGAAGCCTGCAGAATTCATGGATTTGAATTGCAGAAAGACCTGGTACCCCATGAATTTATCATGCAGGCGATTCACCCTGATGACTATGATTTTGTTCAGAAAAGCATTGAGTCACTCACCCAAAGTGGGGAGAAAACAAACATTGACCACCGCATTGTTTACCCAAACGGTGAGGTCAGATGGATCAATAAACAAGTGGAAATAACCCTAGATGCGAAAGGCAACCCAGGAAAAATGCTCGGTACTGTATTGGATATCACTGAGCGGGTGCACGCGGAGCAGGAATTGCGGGAAAGCGAAGAGAAATTCCAGGTTCTGTTCAAATCTGCTCCAGACGCGTATTATCTAAATGATACGAAAGGAACTTTCCTTGATGGTAATCTTGCAGCAGAAAAAATAACCGGCTATAAGCGGGATGAATTGATCGGTACAAGCTTCTTAAAAAAAGGGATATTATCCGCTGCCCAGATACCCAGGGCAGCTAAACTGCTTCTACGAAATAAAGCAGGCCACCCCACAGGGCCGGACAAATTCATCCTGACCCGTAAAGATGGGTCAAAAGTGCCTGTTGAGATTGGCACCCAGCCTGTAAAGATCCTGGGGGAGCATGTTATTCTGGGGATTGCGCGTGACATCACCGAGCGGGTACAAGCGGAACAGGAGCTTGAGCTGCTGTTGGACCTGAGCCGCCAGGCAGGCACCGAGACTAATCTGGATGACTTGCTGTTTTTCATCGCAAATCAGATTGTGAAGGTTATCCCCCCCGCTGAAGCTGCCTCGATCTTTCTTTATGATGAAAAAAGAAAAGTAGTCCGAGTTCAAGCATGGGCTGGCTTCAATGACAGCGAAATTGAAGGGCTTGAATTTTCAATTGATGGTCACCAGGTCGGAAGACTCTTTCAAACAAAAAAACCAGCCATAATCAAAGATGTATCCAAAGACTCCGAATTTGAGCTGATCGATAAGCCAAGTCTCAAGAGTACAAAATCTCAGATCACTGTGCCCCTCATCTTTAAAAAGCAAGTTATTGGTATCATCTTTGCCGATAACCTGACCAGGACAGATGCGTTCTCACAAAAAAACCTGGACCTGCTGGAATCAATCGGAAATCAACTGGCTGGAGTGATCGAGAACGCGCGCCTGCTTGATCAGGTGATTGAAAGCGAGCAGCAGTATCATTCGGTTGTTGAAGATTCACCCGGACATATCTGCTGTTTCAAGCCCGGTTTCATTATCACCTTTGTGAATGAGACATACTGCCAATACTTCGGGAAGAAAAGCGAGGAATTAGTGGGAATGAGTTTCCTGGATCTCATCCTGAAGGAAGACAGAGAATCTGTTATGTCTAGTATCATATCTCTCAGCCAGGAATCGCCGATACTTACGAATGAGCATAGGGTAATTAAAGATGATGGCGAGATTCGCTGGATGCGCTGGACCAACCGCGCGCTTTTCGATGAAAAGGGAAAACTAACAAGCTATCAATCTTTCGGTGAAGACATCTCCGAACGTATGCAGGCACAGGAAACTGTCCGGCAAGAACAGGAGAAAGCCCAACGATATCTGGATATCGCCGGGGTGGCACTTGTTGCGCTCAATCAGAAAGGAGAGATTACCCTCATCAATCAGAAAGGCTGCCAGATCCTGGGTTATCAAGAAAGTGAACTGATCGGGATGAACTGGTTCAATACCTGCCTGCCAGAATGGGGCAGGAAAGAAGTAAAAGGGGTTTTCAAGAAAATAATGACTGGAAAGTTAGAACTAGTGGAGTTTTATGAAAACCCGATCCTGACCAGATCTGGAGAGGAAAGAATCATCGCCTGGCATAATACGGTTTTATTGGATGAAAAAGGAAACAATATTGGCACATTAACTTCTGGTGAAGATATCACCGAGCGGAAACGCGCGGAGCAGCTGTTGAATGCCCTCAATCGGGCGTCGATTGCCATGGGAGCTGCCCGGACACAGCAGGAGATTTTCAATGCGGTCGCCAGAGAGCTCAAACAGATTGATATCTCCTGCATGCTTTTCCCGCTGGATGAGAGTGGGAGCAAGCTGTTAACCAAGTATATAAGCCCAGAGTCTGCTGCGTTAAGGACTGCTGAGAAATTGGTGGGTATTGCACATGAGGATTTCTCCTTTCCTATAGATGAAGTTGATTTGTACCGGAAAGTGGTCAGGGAGAAAAAGACCCTCTTTACAGATAATTCAGATCAGACACTCCAGCTGATGGTACCGAAACTACCCAAGAAGGTCTTAGCTCAGATAATAAAATTATTGGGCGCTCAGAAAAATATTTCAGCTCCGCTGATTGTAGAGGGCCAGGCCATTGGTGTGTTCTCAATACAGTCAGGAACACTGACGCGGGAAGATGTTCTGACTGCCACTGCTTTTGCTGACCAATTATCTTCCGCCTGGAACAAGGTCTGGTTATTACAGAATTTGAGGAAAACCGTGGAAGGCACCATCCATGCCATTGCGGCCACCGTTGAAGCGCGCGACCCCTACACTGCCGGCCATCAGGGGCGGGTGGCTGATCTGGCCGTTGCTATTTCCAAAGAAATGGGTCTTTCCAAGGATCAGACTGAAAGCATTCGTATGGCTGGTTTGATCCATGACCTGGGGAAAATCAATATTCCCGCTGAAATCCTCAGCAAGCCGGGAAAGATTTCTGAGCTTGAATATAAAATAATTCAAACACACCCCCAGGTTGGTTTTGATCTGCTGAAAGAGATTGAGTTCCCGTGGCCGATAGCTGAGATGGTCCACCAGCATCATGAGAAAATGGACGGTTCCGGTTATCCGCAGGGCCTCAAAGGTGATGACATACTGCTTGAAGCCAGGATCCTGGCTGTGGCGGACATAGTCGAAGCCATGTCCTCCCACCGCCCCTACCGCCCGGCGCTGGGAATCGAAAAAGCACTGGCACAGATCAGGGAGGAAAGGGGAACGCTGTTAGACCCTGAGGTAGTGGATGCCTGCCTGAAGATATTTAAAGGTGGATATGAGTTACTGGAGAATTAGATTAGCCAACTTTCTGATTTAAAGTCAGTTAATCAGCGTGTGAAAGCTGCAGATGGCCGGGTTGGATCTCCAGATCGGAAAAATTCTCAAAGGTGAGATCGCGCATAGATAACCCCAACCGCTCTTTAACTTGCGAGAAAATACGCAGATAACTTAGCGCTGAGCGGTTTTCCCATTTCAGGTTCAATTTACCCGCCATCGCTTGAATGTGCCGCGTGTCTGCCCCTTCAATTTCCATAAAAGAACCAAACGGCATCTCGTCCAATGAAATTTCAACGTCGTCAAGAGAATAGGATGTGCGGTATTTTTCATAGATCGTAATCACTTCATACCCTAACGCTTTCAAGATGTGTCTGCCAGTAGCAAAGTCGCTTATTTCCACTTCATATTCCAGGCGAGCACTTACCTCACTGTTAGGATCGGCAGGCCCCTTGAATGTCATTCGGGCGCGCGTATCCCGGCGCAGGCGCAGTACCTGATAGGATGCGGATAATTCTCTTTTGGGTGTATCAAAACGGAGATTAGATTCAAACACTCGCGGTTGGACAATAAAACCGCCCAGGGTTATGATCTGCCGTTCGATCTTCTTAAGATCGCGGATATAAAACTTCGCTTCTTTTTCAATTTTCTCATGCATGTTCTTGGCTCTTCTTTTTTACATACTCTATTTTTCTAACTAACAGCAGGTCTAAACCAATTGTACAACCAGTGATAATAATCGTGATCGGTAACAGGGAAATGAATGTGTCACGTATTCCAATCCAGATGCGGTCAACCCAGATCCAAATGATCAGGAAAATTCCCAGAAAGCGAATATATCGCGCAGTGTATTTGAAACGCGCAAAGTGGAAGATCAGTGCCAGGCTGTATCCGGCTCCGATTATGCCGCCGCTCACGGCAAAGTAAAGGGGATGCGGCCAGAGGCCCAGCTCAAGAAAATAATACCAATACAGCAGTGTTTGCTGCAGCCGCAGCCAGCCGATCAGCGCGTACAGGAATAAGAAAAAAGCGGAGATCCAATATCTGCGGAGTGCTCTTTTCTTCTTTTTAACCACATTTTTCATTGTTTTCCAGCAGACCTTATTGGTGTGTATGGGTGATTATAGCATTATGACTTTTTGGGAAATATTTGAATGGCTTAAGTGCTTGCGGTCTATTATGAATTCCGATATACTGCTTGAGATGCGGTATTGTGGAGATCGATAATTTATGGCAAATTCAGAACAAGAGATTTCTCGTGAAACATTTAACCATCTGGTTGAATTGGCGGCTTTGGAATTGGAGGAGAATGAATCCGATTACTTGCTCACTGAACTGAACAATCAGATTTCAGCCATCCGCGAACTTGAGGCGATTGATGTGGATAAAGGTGTACCTCCCGCTTCACATGGTGTTCCATATACACCTGATAGCAGCCCACAGCTAAGAAAGGATGATTGGATTGCGTGCGAAGACGCGGATGCAATTATCCAACAATCTCCAGTTGTGGAAGACAGATTTATCATCGTGCCTGATATTCCGCACACTACCTTAGAGTAAAAACCTATGCAATTATGTGACCTTTCCGCAGTAGAAATAAGAAACCATATTATCTCAAAACAGGCATCAGCAGTTGAGGTACTTGAATCGTGTCTTCAGCGAATCAAGCAGGTGGATGGCCGGCCCGGTGAATTGGAGAGCGGTCCTGAAACCAAAGAAGATACTGAACGGGTGCATGCCTTTATCACGCTCACGAAAGACGCCGCGCGCGCTCAGGCTGAAATGGTTGACAAGATGATTGCTAGTGGGGAAGATCCTGGGCCTTTGGCGGGGGTACCGGCCACGATTAAGGATGTTTTTTGCGTCAAGGATACACCCTCAACGGTCGGTTCACGTATTCTGGCGAATTTTATTTCTCCGTATACAGCAACACCTGTGGCACGGATGCGATCTGCTGGTGCTGTTTTGCTTGGTAAAGTGAATTTAGATGAATTTACATACGGCTCATCTACTGAGTCTTCCGCATTTCAACCCTCCACTCGCAATCCATGGAATACCAGCCGGGTGCCGGGTGGGTCTTCAGGAGGAAGTGCGGCTTCAGTTGCTGCCGGTGAAGCGCCGTTATCTTTGGGAACGGATACCGCTGGTTCCATCCGCCAGCCAGCCGCATTTTGCGGCGTGGTGGGATTGAAACCAACATATGGGCGTGTTTCCCGATATGGGCTGATCGCTTTCGGGTCGTCGTTAGATTGTCCCGGCCCTTTGGCTAAGAATGCGAAAGATGCCGCGCTGCTGCTGCGCGTGATCGCTGGACCGGATCAGAGGGATGCGACAGGTGCAAACGTTCCGGTTCCAGATTATCTTGAATTACTTGAAAAAGAGATCAAAGGAAAGCGAATTGGGCTTTCACCAGATTATTTTCAGATCACATTTCCTGATTTAGAAACTGGAGAATATGTGCAGCAGCCAGTTCCAGCAGAGATCCAGGAAGCTGTCCTGAGAACAGCGGATGTGTATCGATCACTGGGAGCAGAGATCATCGAAGATGTGCCGATGCCAAACACACGCTATGGGATTCCAGTGTATTTTGTGATCAGCCGTGTGGAAGCCGCTTCTAATTTACACCGTTTTGATGGGGTTAAATATGGCTACCGGGCGGACAGCGAGATCGTTGATTTGAAAATGTTATATAAGAAATCACGCGGGGAGGGATTTGGACCGCAGCCAAAATTACGCATTTTAATGGGAATGTATGTCAGCGCGGCTCAATATAGTGAACAGTACTATCAAAAAGCGCTTCAGGTAAGAACACTTATTCGCAGAGATTTTGAACGGGCGTTTGACCTGAACGGGAAATATAAACTGGACGCTTTGTTAACGCCAACAACCCCCTCAACCGCGTTTCCGATGAAAGACGTATATGGTGATACTGTCCTTATGCAGTATGCCGACCAGCTTGCTGTTCCGGCAAATCACGCTGGCATTCCCGGTGTTTCTTTCCCGGGTGGTTTGGATGCGGATGGGCTGCCGATCGGAGTGCAGCTTCTTGGCCCAGATTTTACTGAGGGAGTTTTACTGCAGCTGACCCATGCCTATGAGCAGGCAACTCTGGATGACGAATGGCGAACGCTGCGCCCCGCAGTTCTGAGGGAGATGTAGTATGGCGGAATATGAAGCAGTTATCGGGTTAGAGACCCATATTCAGCTTAATACCAGTTCAAAGGTTTTTTGTTCCTGTAAAGCGGATTCGTGGGAAGATCCGCAGAATACGAATATCTGTCCGGTATGTACCGGGTTGCCCGGTGTGCTGCCGGTATTGAATGAAGAGGTTGTTGAGAAAGCAGTGATGCTTGCGGAGGCGATGTATGCTCAGGTTCAGCCGATCTCCTATTTTGACCGAAAAAATTATTTTTATCCGGACCTTCCTAAGGGCTACCAGATAACGCAGTTTGATAAGCCGATCGCTGTAGGCGGGCACATTGATCTCCCGATTCCTGAAACAGCTGATCCTGAGGGAAAAGGGTATATTCGTAAGGTGCGTATCCATAAATTACATATTGAGGAAGATGCGGGCAAGACAAAGAACGCTCACGATCAACGGTTGGTGGATTTCAACCGCTGCGGTGTGCCATTGGTTGAGATGGTGACAGAGCCAGATTTGCGTACAGCAGATGAAGCCGCCCAATACCTTATCCGGCTGCGGCAGCTGCTTCGGTGGCTGGGTATTTCTGAAGCAGATATGGAAAAAGGTAATTTGCGGTGTGATGGCAATGTGTCCATCCGATTGAAAGGCAGCAATGTTCTAAATCAGAAAACCGAGATCAAGAACGTGAACTCGATTGACTCTCTCCGTGACGCGATCCGCAAAGAGATTGACCGCCAGATACGCGAAGTTGAGAAGGGGAACGAGATCCACGCATGGACGCTTGATTGGGATGAGGACTCGGGAGTACTGCGGAAAATGCGCTCAAAAGAGACTGAGGCGGATTATCGCTACTTCCGTGAACCGGACCTGCTTCCGCTGATAGTGAGCTCAGAGTGGAAAAGTGAAATCCTGAAAGAGTTTCCTGAACGACCGCTTGACCGGAGGCAGCGTTTCTGTGACCAATACGATTTACCTATGTATGACGCGGACATATTAACTCTTGAACGCGGTTTATCAGAATACTTTGAAGAAGCGGTAAAAGAATACCAGGGTGAACCAAAAAAGGTTTCCAACTGGCTGATGAATGATGTGCTGCGGATGATCAAGGAGCAGCATTTAGAACCAGGGGCAATGCGGCTAACGCCTGCATTCCTCGCCGAATTATTGAAATTAGTAGATGCGGGAACGATAAATATTACAACTGGCAAGTCGCTCCTTCAGATTGTTCAGGATACTGGAAAATCACCGGGGAAATTAGTTGAAGAGCAAGGGTTGGCTCAGGTTAATAACGATGAACAGCTTGGCGTGATTTGCAGCAAGGTCATCAGTGAGCATCCTGAAGAGGTGAGCGCGTTCCGGAACGGGAAAGAATCTTTGATTGGTTGGTTTGTTGGCCAGGTGATGCGGGAATCACACGGAAAAGCGGACGCGAAAATGGCTAAGGATATCCTGACTGATCTTTTGAAATGAAAAAAGTTGTTAAATAGTTGTTTGGCGCAACCAAACAGCATAACAATCGTATATGGTATAGAATACTGAAAGAGGAGAAACATTATGCCAAACGGAAATACAAAACGACTATATCGCTCTGAGGACGATCGCATGATCGCGGGTGTCTGCGCGGGCTTAGCTGAATATGTGGATATTGATCCAACCATCGTGCGGTTGCTGTTCGTGCTGGGGTTGTTCGCCGGCGGTGCAACATTCTGGGCGTATCTTGTAATGATGATGGTTGTGCCAGAGGAACGATAAACGTATATAAACGTATTATTCCAAATAACAAGCCGGCGTTTCAGACGCTGGCTTTTATGTTAACAGGTTGATTTTCTGCCCAGAAACAGCTATGACGTACGCTTTCCAGTCCAGCGCGCTGATTTGGGTAACCTTTGGGTATCCGCGTCTCATTTGGTGCACGCTGTATGCGTTCTGCCTTAAGGTATCCCACACTTGATGGGCAGCTTTTTCGCCGTGTAATTCAATCAACAGGATGGGCTTTTTCTCTGCTAAAAGACGCGGCATGCCGGCTAACGCCTTGCCTTCACCGCCTTCAATATCCATTTTAATGACATCTGGCTCGGAGTGATTTTCATCATATACGAATACATCCAATGCCAAACCAGGCACAATGATCCGGCCGTTGTATTGTTCCTCTCGCCCATCGGAACCCAGTGCTTTTCCCATCGCACCTGAGGGATGGGTAAGAAAGGGTACCGGCTGATTGGTATCGATTACTGCTGCATGAGTAATCGTGATTTGTGATTCAAGCGCGTTGATCAACACGTTTTTTCGCAGGCGCTCCACATTTGCAGGCAGCGCTTCAAAAGCGAACACTTTTCCACTTTTTCCGTTAAGTTGTGCGCTGAGCAGACTGACATAACCCACATTGGCACCAACGTCATATATTGTATCGCCGTGTTGGATAAGTTTCCGCGCGGCAGCACCCAGGTCGGATTCATACGTGCCCAGCCAATAATCTTTTTCTGACTGCAGATCGAGGATCATTTTTAATCCTTTAGCGGCTCCTGCTGCGATGGTTATTTCGGAAAGACCTTCTGGAGCAGCAGTGTTAAGCGAGCGGCGGATAAAGCGTGCCAGAAAAGGAACTTTGTATAGTAACTTCTTGATGGATGCGGGCAGTACACCAGCTGCCCAGGAAGCAGCTTTAAGGATCGGATTTTCTGCTGTCATAAAATCATTTCCAATTCAAGTTCATCCCGGATTGGGATATTAAATTTGCCAATCAGGGGAATTTGAGGTTTTATCTTTCTGGATTCTTCGACGATACCTGCCCGCAGTTTGTGAAAGCAAAAACCCATTTTTTGATAAAAACGAAGCGCGGTAGTGTTATCGTTCGTAGTTACCATAATTATTCTCCCGCAATTGTGTTTTTTCGCGCTTTCGATAACTGAAGAGATTAATTGGCTGCCGATCTGAGGATGTGTGCCGGATATTGTTAGACTCATGATTTCGCAGAATGTTTCTTCATAACGTAAGACCACCAGACCAACCTTCTTCTTATTAAGTAAGGCGATAAACCCGGACATTTCCGCGGGTTGATATTTGGTCTTTCGTACAACCACTGTTTCAGACCCCCACCACTTTCGCATAACTTCTCGCATCCAGGGGCGGTCGTTTTCTTCAGTAGGGCGGGTGATAATGTGAACATTCATATTTTTTATTTAGACTTCTGGTATTTTGGCCAGGCATCTTTAATCTGTTTGAATGTTTCGGATAGATCTTCCGGTAGGACACGAGTTTCACCAATCGAAGTCATGAAATTTGTATCGCCGTCCCAACGGGGAACGAGATGAAAATGGATATGGTTTGCAATCCCGGCTCCCGCAGAAGCACCCAGGTTTGCGCCCATATTGTAACCATTTGGTTTATAGACCTTGTCTAATGTGGTGATGCCCTGACGGATCAAACGCATCACTTCGGCACTGGTCTCTTCATCTATTTTCTCAAAAGACCCAATGTGTTCAAGAGGTACGATCATGATATGTCCGCTGGTGTAGGGGTATCTGTTCAGGATCACAAACGCGCGTTTTCCACGTGCCACGATAAGATTGCTTTCCCCATCCTCCTTTTGAACCGCATCGCAAAACACACATCCTTTCGGTGTCTTTTGTCTGCGGATATATTTCATTCGCCAGGGTGACCAGAGATGATTCATCAGAAGTCCTCAATCTTGCATGTTTTCAGACCCTATTCTATCCCAAAACCAAATGATTGTTTGACATCCCTGTGTATCAAAGGTATCCTTTCGGTATGCTTGAACAACCCGGTGAATTTGTCCGACAGGTTTATTCTGTATCCGATCTTAACGCGTATATCCGAGCGCTGCTGGAAAGCAATGAAAACTTAATGGATATTTGGATTGAGGGGGAAGTGTCTAATCTTTCTAAACCACGTTCTGGGCACATTTACTTCACTTTAAAAGACATGGATGCTTCTGTACGGTGCGTTATCTGGCGGGTGCACGCAAACCGTTTAGCAGGCGTGTTCCGTGATGGTATGCGGGTTGAAGTACATGGAAATGTCAGCGTATATGAAGGAGGCGGACAGTATCAGTTGTATGTAGATGGTATCCGTGCCGCTGGTGAGGGACGCTTGTATCAAGAATTCATTCTCTTGAAAGATCAATTAGCTGCTGAAGGGATCTTTGAAGAGAGCCGCAAGCGCCCTATCCCTCCTCAACCTAAATTGATTGGAATTGTTACATCTCCCACAGGAGCAGCACTGCAGGATATGCTCAATACTCTGTTGAGTAGATTCCCAATTGTAGAAGTAGTTCTTTCGCCCGCATCAGTCCAGGGTGAGGCTGCACCAGCGCAAATTGTGAAAGCACTGGAGAGGTTGAATAAATTTACACACCCGGACGTGATCCTGATTGGCCGAGGGGGCGGTTCAATGGAAGATTTATGGGCATTTAATGATGAGCAGGTCGTACGGGCGGTGGCAGCATCAGAAGCACCGGTTATATCCGGAGTGGGGCATGAAACAGATTTTACCCTCACAGATTTCGCTGCTGACCTGCGTGCACCCACTCCAACTGGCGCGGCAGTAATGGCTGTACCAAATATTGACGATATTAAAATAGGGCTGAATGGGTGGGATTTATTTCTCGAACAGACGATGGCAGGTGTTTTAGGTCTACAAAAGTCCAAATTGACAGAGGAAAAAAATCGGCTTGATCTCTTATCGCCAGGATGGCAAATTAAACAACGTATTCAGCGATTGGATAATATAAGCTTGCGAATGGATCATCTTGTGAATCGGTTTTTTTTACAGAAGAAACAGCAGCTTAAATTAGCAGAAGAAAAGATCATATCTTCTGACCCCCACCATATTTTTGGGAGAGGATATGTGTTAGTCGAGGATAAAAATGGCAGCGTGATAACCACGATCAAGCAGGTACAATTAGGCCAGGATATCTCCGTATATGTTTCTGATGGAATAATTTCTGCGGGTGTAACCGGTATTAAGGAAAAGGAATAAGATAAGATGGCAAAAAAACCAGCTTCTATTGAGAATAAAAATTATGAACAAGCTCTGGCTGAGCTGGAGGAAATTATTTCCAATTTAGAGAATGAGCCAAGCGGATTGAAAAAATCGGTCGCAATATTTGAGCGCGGGAAAGCGCTTATTCAGCACTGTCAAAAGCTTTTGGACAGCGCAGAGATGAAGGTGCGGCAGCTTGAAGAAGATGGAAGTATGTCTCGCTTAGAGGATTAATTGACATGGTTGATGTATTTTTACAAAACAGAGTGTTGATAGCGGGTGTATTCGCATGGGTGGTTGGACAGTTTCTTAAATTTCCTTTAGAGTACATTTTTAATAAACGCTGGAACTGGGGCATCATGTTTAGCTCTGGCGGAATGCCAAGTTCTCATTCGGCGCTTGTAACGGCGGTAGCGCTTTCAATCGGTTTTCAAGATGGGTTTGACACGTCAATATTCGCGTTAGCTATGGCGATGGCGATGATCATTATCTATGATGCGGCAGGTGTGCGCAGGCAGGCTGGAATTCACGCGGAGCGAATCAACGAGATAATGAAGAATTTCATTGAAAGTCGACATTTTCAAGAGGAAGACCTAAAAGAGATGTTGGGACATACCCCGTTTGAAGTGATTGCCGGGGTGCTTCTTGGATTTTTCATTAGTTTGATATTATTTGGTTTACTGCCTGTTTAATCTGGATAGAGCGCATTTATCGCGGTTTTTTGGTCAAACTTTCTTTTTATGCTGTGTTTGATTTCCTTATAAAAATCGGCATCATACCGGCGGGAACGCACCAAAATAGGCATCGGTACTCCCCAACCCAGTAGCAGAACCTCTTCTTTTGGCTGTAACCGTGCCAGCATGCCGCGTAATGCATCCCTTCCTGCCAGGCCGGAAAGAACAGCGTGAACATCATCATCATCTCCAAGCCAACCGCAGATGCGTGTGCCCAATTGGGACATCACTTCATCATAGATTTGCGAGGGCCGCTGGTCAATAATGAGGAGGGTGACATAATATTTACGCATCTCACGTGCAATTGTGCTGAATGTGGTCTGTACAGCCATTTCACGATTTAATAATTTATGGGCTTCTTCTATGATGATCACCAATTGGCGTGGTTCAGAAACTTTCCCGTTGCGGAATTGGTTGGTCATATTTTCCCATTCAGTACGGATGCGGCGCGTGAGCAGGTTTGAAATCAAGAGATAATCCAAATCACTTTCAAATTTACCAAATGACAAAATGATATGCTGACCTTTTTTTAGACTGTCGGTGACTGCCTGAATGCTGTCAGAGGGTGGATTTTCTATAATATATGGTTTGTTGAAAAGGCGCTTAAGTTTGCTGTGCAGCCCTTCTGCTGCCATTGGATGGATGCCGTTCTGGTTCGCCCAAAAAGCCACACTATCAGGGGCAGGGGTCAGTTTTCCGTCCTGTTCAATCATTTTCCCGTGTTTCATGGATTTAAACGCGCTAAACCATCCGGAGCGCCCGAATTTTTGAACGAGCGCATCCAGAGTTGCCGCGGTTGTTTCTCTCAGGTTCAATTCTCGGGTCAGCATTTCTACATCTTCAGGCATGATGTCTTTGTAAGATAGTGTTAAATTGAAATCAGGCGACAGTCCGCGAATATCCGCGCTGCTGCCCAGGCCGACAATCTGAACTTTCGTGCGGCCAAATGCAGACCGCAGCCCAATTACATTTTGTCCGGTGTCTGATGCTGTATCATCCAAACCGTATTCATTATGCATATCATAAACAAGTACAGATGACTGATCATGGTCGATCAAACCGGCAAGAATGATTCGGGTGAGAAAAGATTTACCAGAACCGGTGGCTCCAAAAATCCCTGAAGAGCGCTGAATGAGTTTATCAAGGTTGATGCACACAGGGTGCTTTTGTTCGCGTGTATGACCAATCACAAAATTCCCGTCTACTGTCTCTTTGCCGAAAATTTCAGCGATATTCCCTTTGTTGGCAAGAAACGCCTTGGCGTGGTGGACGGGAACGGTTTTAACTGGCAAAGGGCGCGGTTGTTCTTTTTCGCCGTTGTCTATCGATTCTTGCCAGAGTGTATGCTCTGGCGAATTTAATTTAGGACCGCTTTCCAACATTAAAGATGGGAGCACCACCAGGTTTGTATATAGTGTCTGGTCCTGAAGAAGTGACACGATATTGGGTGGAAGGCGGTTTTCCATTTTGTCATCAGCAAAACGGGGGTCTATCGCGCCTAACTGCAAGTCAGTCGCGATGCTGTAAAATTGCCAATCCCCACTTTTTATAACAATGAAAGATCCTTCTTGTACAGAATAAGCGGGTACAGTTAAGCGAATGTGTAGATTTGCCTTTAATCCCCCTCCAACAACATATCCAATGGGGCTATTGATGTTTGTTTTTTCTGTGTTTTTATCTGCCATGGTAAGTCTCCTTCATCGTTTCAACTAAGCCGGGAAGGCGTCGCCGATAGCGCCGAGCACATTGGTCATTAGCTCATGATTATCACGCAGGAGGATAATGATTTCCTGAATGGCTTCGTTGATCCAATTGGGGTTCCCGCCGACTTTCTGTGCTGTACTGGCTGCTTGAAGATGCGCGGAAAGCAGCTCCCCGGCAGGTATATCCTGCCTGGAAATGACGTGGCGGAAATATCCGAAATGCCCCGCATTGGTGAAATTCCGCAAATCTTCGGGATCACAAATATACATTTCGTCGAGGGATAAAGGCGGGCGCGGTGGGAGTGAATGGGATATTTTATTTTCGATCGAATAACCGATAAATATGATGCTCATTTCTACCGGCACATTCCTGTTAATGCGGTTATCAAGAATAACTTCATCAGGTAGGTTGCCGGCAGCGGCCAATTGGCGAACAAGCCCATCATCATCAATATGGATGTCATGTACCAATCCAAAGACTTTGCCAGTTTTTGTAGGGATATTGATCATCGAGCCAAAAACGGGCGCTGGCTGGCTGACATGGCAGCCAACCACACATCCGCGTGTGTTTGAGCGCAGTAAGCGCCCTGCAGTAATATCATTCATTTTTTATTTCATCCTCGTTCTATTCTGTAATTCTTTTGCAGATGATTTGTAAGACTTGCTGGCAATTTCAACTCCAGATTGTTGTAGAGAAAAAGAAAGCAAAGCAGTTAGTTTTTCTTTTTCATCAAGGTGAACAACAGCTTCTTCATGGGCACGGTGGAGTATATACGGGTAGGGTTGGCTGCCCATAAGGCGGCATTGGTCCAGCAGCGCTTGATGAAGTAAACGCACATTGATTATATTATCCGCAGCCCATTTGTTGATCTCTACTCGAACAATCCAGGGTTTGTCCTTTCGCCCCACATTCAAGTAAAAAAAATGGAGTGCGAGAGGGCCTGTGTAGTTATTACTGGAAGGTGAATTTAATTGAAAAATTGCTGACCGGCTGCCTGGCTCAAGCAAGCGGAAAAAAATATCCGCATCTGAAATTCCCGAAAGATCTAATCCTGAGATAGATTGATAAATAATCTCAAGCATTCGGATAACCAGGTTCGCACGGGGTTTATCGATATATCCACCTAATATTCTTCCTTCTTGATGGATTTTCTCGAGGGTCTCTAAATACTCCTGAAACAACTGCTGGTAGTCCGCGCTGGCACGGGGTGCATGGAAGAGTTCCAATGGGCCATCACTGATCGTGATGATTGGCAGCCTGGTTTTAAAATGCCAATTTGCCAGCATACCTACTTCGGCAACATCCCTGATCAAATTAACCAGATCCTCGGAGATCACATCTAATGAGATGTTGTTTTCAGCGTTTCTTATGAATTCGGAAGACACCTGGATTTCAGGGGATTTTCTGCTGTTTGGCTGGTAGAAGATCCCTGAAATATTTATCAGCGATATTGGAAGTGCATCATGATGGGTGGATGTGATTTGGGATCCATCAGACGCGAGGAGGACATATTGATCATTATTGTTTATTTTGAAACTTTGGTTTACGCATTCGCTATTTGGACGTGCGCAGCGATTTTTATAATTTGGAGATGACAGGGTGGAAATATTATTAAGTGTTCCAGAGGAAATTTCGTCAGCGCAGCGATGCAGTAAATCAAGAACCTGGTCAATTTTCAGCGTACGGCTTTTATTGGTTGATTTGGCTTGTTCGCAATAGTCTTTGATCTGCGGTTGTAAGTTGATGTAATTAATGGGCACTATAGAATCCCCGTCTAATCTGGAATATGTGTTTGATTATATCGAAAACTAATCCGAGCGCAAGGTTAAATGAAAAGAAGAAGGGAGGGCTCCTTCCTCTTTTCAAAAAGCAGGGAATCGATAATATTAGGGTTTGACTGCTTCAACCCAGTTGAAGGTCATGTCGAGAGATTCTCCGTATCCAAGGATACCAAAACCAATGGTCCCTTCGCTAAAAGTGTCATCTTCCATTGCTAAAGGCCGTTTTTCAAAGTAGATTTGTTCTCCATTTACGAGAGTGGAAATAGTTGAGTCAATACAGGAAAGTGAAAACACATTTTTATCCAAACCAGCTTTTATGAGGGTGCTGTTGAGGCGTTTTTCTGTATAGCTGGTATACGCGTTTTTGCCTTCGTCTTTCTTGTACTGATCAAAGCGAAGTAATTCATAATAACCGGAGCTGCTGATGCGGAACTCGTACCAACCATGTTCATTCGCGCGGCAGATTAATGAGTACGCGTTATCGAGAGGTCCGAAATTTTCCACTTCCGCTTGAACAATCACGTCTTCATAATCGTTATCCTTGTTGAAGAAGATGACATTCAAATCATTAGGCGGTAGAGTTTGAAAGCGTAGTTTTCCGCCCATTTGGCTCCAGATCAATTGCTTCTCTAAACCAGAGATTACACGCATCCCCCAGTCTTCATTGGGGTCTTTTTCCAACTCATCCCGATAAAAAATGTTTTCTGATATGGAAACTTCAGTGGGCTCAGCCTTAATCTCTTGTAATTCCATTTCTTCTTCTACGCTTTCTCCGCCAATTCCGAGTTTGGATATTGTGCTGCAGGAAGCAAGCATAAACGTGGCTACAAAGAGGACAACCAATATTTTCTTATTCATTATTTTCTCCATTCTTTCAATTATAATTCGTGTGGTATGAAGGTCATACCACTATACCATATAGTTTACGGTTTTTTTTATTTTTTGTCAATAGGAGATTTTGTTGATAATATGCCTTCTGTGCTATGAAAAATATTAATAACTGGAAATTTGGTTAAAAAAAGAATAATTTGTGTTATATTGTGTATACAACATTGATCGAAAAAAGGTAAACCCGGTGAAAACCGGTGGCGCAAAGCTATGGGTCTACTGCTGAAAAGTTATGACTGCCAGGCTGCTGCTGATCTTTTTGTGGTTTAAGAGAAAGAGAGAAGATGGTGAGGAAATGATGAAATGGAACAAGTATTTGTTGACTATGGTATCTGTGCTAATTATTACCGGATGTACTTTCGGGGGTTATTTTCCAGGTGAAATGGGAAATATTGAAGAGGGGGCAGAAGAGCTAATAATAACAACATCCTCAATTGAAAAATCGTCCAACACGGAATATGTTAATTTTGTAGGCGATGAGGTCCAGGATAATGAAGACAACCAGGAATTTTCCAACTTGGATAAAGAGGATGAACCTGTTTCCAACAACCCGATCAATCCTCTTACTGGGCTGCCAGTCGACAATCCGGAGAATTTGCTGCTTCCCCCGGCTTTGGTCTCGGTGACGAATTTTCCGACGACTGCCCGCCCTCAGGCAGGATTATCAACCAGCTCGGTTGTTTTTGAGCTTTCTATTGGGGATGGGATGACACGGTATCTGGCAATTTTTTATGGGGATTATCCAAGATCATCTATTCAGGAGAAATCCGGGGACATGCAAGAAGGTTTAACTGAAGGCGTGCAGGAACCTGTAATTGGACCAGTGCGCTCGGGGCGGCTTCCTTATGAATATGTGCGTCAATTATTTAATGGTTTTATCGTGATGGCTTCTGCGTATTCCAAAGTGGCTGATCAATTGAATGATTATGTAAATGTAATTGGTGATGACCAGTCTGATATAAACAGCGCATTGGTTGCTGTGAGCGACATTGAAAAAATCGCACAGGAAAGCGATAATAAAATAGGAGATGGTGCATTAAGCGGGATGGTATTTGAGAAAGACATTCCTGAGGGAGGAAAAAATGCCCCATCATTATGGATTTTTTACGCGTATAAGAATCAGGTTTTCTGGCGATTCAACGAGGACGATGGGTCATATCACAGGTGGCAGGATGATGCTGATGGGTCCACTTTCATTGAACAAACGGACAGATTGAATGGTGAACCACTGACTTATGAAAATGTGGTTGTGCTATTCGCGGACCACACAGTAGAAAACACCTATCTGATCGATGTTGACCTTTTGTATGTTATCAGAGGAAAAGCTCAATTATTCCGCGATGGGCAGGTGTATGATATCTACTGGACCACAAAGAGCGAGGAATATGAAAAGACTACCGGAAAACTGCGTCCGATCCGTTTTGTTGATGCCGAAGGAAATCCATTCCCATTAAAACCAGGTCAAACCTGGATTGAATTAATGCCTAAATTTTCACCTTTTTGGGAAACAGTCAATTCTGAAAAATACCATGTCTTGGCAAGCGGCCGCAGTAAGGGGTCTGGATATTGGGGAGCGTATTTTAAGCTGGATAATTAACATTTTTTTCTATCGGGTTCTTTATCTGGTAAGTTTTTTTATAATAATTACATAAATGGTTAATTGGGCAGATC
>Ga0255398_1017_pt1 | contig 22038 bp, 21 predicted proteins | sample ANMaggSeSYBR01K3_FD_182119 | JGI IMG/M metagenome (GOLD analysis project Ga0255398, IMG submission 182119) | Sediment cell enrichment communities from methane seep in Santa Monica Basin, California, United Staets - ANME aggregate JGI... | ecosystem: Environmental > Aquatic > Marine > Cold seeps >...
GATCTGATTGAGCAAAACCGCAGGAATAGCGGGCTATTTCGAGGCCAATTTTACTAAGATCAGGTGCGAATGAAAATCGATTAAAGATATGGTGAAGTTGGGATGCAAAAATGCCAAGTTATTTTTTAGCGAGCCCTTATCAGAAAATACTTATAATAAGACGCAGAAAACCAACGGGGGACATCTTCCTGCCGCCTTTAATCGGCGGAAATATGTCCCAGCAAATCAGAATGTTTCGCTGGTTGACTCGAAATAGAGGAAATAAGGGGTCAAATTCTACGTTTGACCCATGAGCGATCTATTTTTTCAGGTAAGAAGATTTAACAGGGCAAGTAATTGCGGCGTAGAAAAAGTCGACCGGATTTATTCAAGCTTGTCAACTACATATATTTCATAATCGTTCCTTACCTCCCCCCCTGAAAACTCATCTCCATTCCCCAACGTTCCACATTTTCTTCTTTCTATAGCTTTCCGATTTCGTGCAAAAAATACTTGACAAAATATAATTCTAATATATTGTTTTAAACAAGACGGGTAAATCCTGCTACGTGCTCAAAGTGCTTCCTTCCATCGATTGGCTATGAGCTTTGAGATGATAGGCGTAACAGGGACCGTCTTTTTTTTATTTAAGATACTCGTCTTCAAATTTAACCGCCTTTATGAAGATATTGTACCACGCAGTATCATTCTTCTCATATTTTCTGTATAGCCCCCAGCAAAATAGATCAACTGCCTGCAATCCAACATTATGCTGGGATAATTCATGGGTAATATACAGCGGCACCTTAAGAGGTAATAAGCCTTCCAGTTGATTAGCAACGTACTTATTGAAATCGCGTATCTCCTCCCTGTTTTTGGAACGATCGATAATCAAGTTAACTGCATCACCGGTTTTTGATAAATCTACTTTTTCAAGGATAAAGCGAGCCATAAAATTATAGAGTTTTTTCTTGCCTTTCTTGCTTCGCAAATTGCGGGAATTGCTGATAAAAATATTCTTTAATAGTCAGACTTGTTCTTGTTCCTTTCAATTCTTGGGCAATCCGGCTGCGAGCGTTTTTGTGATTATGCTTATTTTTTAATGTACGACGGACAGCTTTTCTGAATTGTTTGGTTATCGATGACGATGGATACCCAATAATTGATTATCTCGGTCAATCCTATTTGGACCTATTTGGGCAAGTTATTGATACCTCAGTTATCACAAAAGCACATAAGCAAGTCTTGAAATTTTGTGAAAAGTTTCAGTCAGAAAAAAACACTAAACTTGCTTTTCGCTATGCATTGCTCAGGAATTACTTCAAAGACAGGCTGCACTTGTGGACTGAATTAATGTCTAAATAAGATGAAGAGAAAAAACAGGATGGATTGCGGAAACTGCCCCGCAACCAGTTAATTAAATGTTGGGATACTAATTACAATTTGACAAACGATACCACATGCAGTATTGTTTAATCTATGAAAAATAATACAATCATTATGGATACAAATGTACTCTTTGCTGGTCTTTACTCGTCCACTGGGGCATCATTTCAAATACTTAGGCTAATTGATACTGGAAAGATAAAGCCTGTAATATCCACAACTTTGTTATTTGAATACGAAGATGTTTTAAAACGAGAACAAACAGAATTAAAATTATCGCATAAACAAGTAGATATGATCCTTGATAACATTTGTGCCCTCAGCAAATTTCAAGAAATCTATTTTTTATGGAGACCATACCTAAAAGATCCAAAAGATGATCATGTTCTTGAGGTTGCAGTGGCATCCAAAACAAAAATGATTGTCACCCACGACCTTAAAGATTTCAAAGGGGTTGAAAAATTTGGCATTAAAGCCATCCCACCAGGTAAATTTTTGGAGGTAATAAAATGAGTACTTTAAGCTTAAGGTTACCGAACTCAATTCATCGTCATATTAAAGAAATAGCCTTGCATGAAGGTGTTTCTATAAATCAATTTATTTCATCTGCTGTGTCTGAAAAGATATCAGCAATATCAACAGAAAATTATTTACTTCAAAGAGCAAATAGAGCGAACAGAGAAGATTTCAAGAAAATACTTAATAATGTGCCAAACAGAACACCATTGGCAGGTGACGAACTATAATAGATTGTCTTAAATATCAACAATATACATCCCTGTGCCAAATAAAAAAGAAAGGGTTGGAGCTATAAAGAACCAATCGCCAGAACCAGCCCAACAAAACGCTACAATAACGGGTGCAATACAAAAAAGTGACATAAATTATATCAAGTAATCGTTGAACCCGTATAATCAGCTTAATGTCAAATGTCGAACAAGGAATGTCGAATTACGAAGGAAGGTACTTAATAATTTCATTTTGCACGTTAAATAACCCAAAATAATTTAAAAAAACCATCCACACTTCGATATTCAATATTCCCTGTTCGACATTCATCATTCAATTGGCCCTTCTTGGCACCGAAATGGTTACGTTTAGTTCTATGTCACTTTTTTGTATTGCACACTACAATAACTTTAGGCACTTATGTTCATAGGAGGTAAGGTTTGTCAAAAAAAATTCAACTTACGATCAACGGAAAAGTAACTGCAGTAAAACCTGATACCACTATCTTACAGGCAGCAGAAGAATTAGGGATAAAGATACCAACCCTTTGCTATCAAGAACACCTAAAGCCTTTGGGACGATGCCGTTTATGCATAGTTGAAATTGAAGGCCACGATCGTCTGGTTGCATCGTGTGTCGCAAAGGTCAAACAAGGAATGGTTATAGATACCAATTCGGAACGGGTCCGCCAGGCCCGTCAAAATAAAATAGAATTGATTCTGTCAAAACACTATGGAGACTGCGTAGCCCCATGCCACCTCACATGCCCGGCAAACGTGAATATCCAAGGATATCTTGCGCTGCTTGCAAACGGTCAATATCTGGAAGCATTAAAACTCGTTAAAGAACGCTGCCCAATGCCCCTGGTAATCGGAAGGATATGTCCCCATCCCTGTGAAACCGAATGCCGGCGACAAAGAGTTGACGAGCCTGTTTGTATTAACTTTGCAAAGCGTTTTCTTGGTGATTATGAACGAAATAATTATAAAAAATTAATTACATGCCTCCCCGAACCTTCAGGTTACAGGGTTGCCGTGGTTGGAGGAGGGCCGGCCGGATTGTCCGCAGCATATTATCTCAGGCAAAAAGGACATGAGGTAACTATATTTGAGGCCATGCCTGAATTAGGCGGACAATTACGATATGGAATCCCTGATTACCGCCTTCCAAGACACATACTTGATCTTGAAATAGAATCAATTCTGCAGATAGGGATTGAAGCGAAAACCAATGTGGCCCTGGAAAAAGATTTCACCTTTGACAGCCTGTTTGCAGAAGGTTACAGCGCGATTTTTTTAGGCATCGGGTGTTGGGGTTACCGCAACCTGAGAATACCAGGAGAAGAACTTCATGGCGTAATTGAAGGCACAAAATTCCTTACAGATGTTTCACTAAGAAAAAATGTCGAGATTGGAAACAGGGTGATTGTTATAGGCGGCGGCAATACCGCAATTGACGCAGCACGAACCGCTCTCCGACTGGGAGCAAAAAATGTCGCCATATACTATCGCAGATCAAGAGTAGAAATGCCGGCTCTTGCAGCAGAGGTTGATGCTGCAGAAGAGGAAGGAATCGAAATAAATATACTTGTCGCTCCTTCACGGCTTATTGGTGAAAATGGCAAGTTAAAGCAGATGGAATATATAAGTATGAGGCTTTGCGAAAAAGATTCCAGCGGAAGGTGCAGGCCGGCACCCATATCTGGTTCAGAAAAAACAGTTGATGCTGATACTGTAATAACTGCTATTGGCCAGGTACCTGAAATGTCTTGTTTGCAGAATGATGAAATTGGCCAAGAGTGCGAAACCACACGCTGGGGAACAATTGTTGCGCACACGGGAACTCTTCAGACAAATGTAGTAGGGGTCTTTACCGGAGGAGACGTCTTTACCGGCCCCAAGACAGTGGTGTCAGCTTTTAGTGCGGGCAGGCGAGCCGCTCACTCCATTGATCTGTTCCTGCGCAAAAAGCCTGTAAAATCTCCTGAAATGCCTTTTAACATAAGCAAAGGGCCCCTTGATAAAGTCGATTTACAAAACTTCGTCGGTGTTGCAAAGAAAGCAAGGGCAAAAATGCCGGAACTTCCTGCCGGCGCCCGGCACAATAACTTTGAAGAAGTAGATTTGGGGTTTTCAGAAGAAACTGCCGTCCAGGAGGCAAAGAGATGTCTTTCATGCGGATGTATTGATGCCTTTGAATGCGAATTGAGAAAATATGCCACAGAGTATGGGGTAGATATTTCAAACATTGAAATCTGGCAGGAGAAAAAGTTTGAAATAGACGAAACTCATCCTTACATCATAGTTGATCCGAACAAATGCATCAACTGCAGGCGATGCATGCGTAATTGCTCTGAATACCAGTGTTCAGATGCAATCAAGTTAGAACCACTTGAATATGATCAAAAAGGCAAGGCGACATTTTTCGGACCTGTAATCAACGACAATTGTGTTTCATGCGGTTTATGCGTGAGCAACTGTCCCACAGGCGCCCTTATTGAAAAAACAAAAAAACAACCAGGCCCTTTCCATCTTGAAACCACTTCAACCACTTGTTCTGTATGCGGCTGCGGATGTAATTTGATATTAAACCATATTGGCAATGATCTGGTCAAAATAACATCAGATCTGAAAAAAAAGCCGAATTACGGCCATCTCTGTATTGATGGAAAGTTCAGATATAAAGATACAAATGGAAGAAAAAGGCTGGATAAGCCCCTGATCAAACAAAACGGGCAATTTATTCCTGTAGAATGGGATGAGGCGATTTCCCATGTTGTTCAGCGGCTCAAAACGCTTCAAAAAACATATGGCCCTGAATCTTTTGCAGGGATTGCAACACCAGCTTGCACAAATGAAGAAGCATATCTGTTCCAGAAATTTTTAAGAACTGTACTTAAAACTTCAAATATCGATTTTTTCAATAGCCCGTCTGAAATAGATATTTCCCCTGAATTTATTTCGCTGTTTTCGACTACGTCTGAATATAGAACTATTGAAACCGCAAAACAGATTCTTATCACCTCTGATAATCCAGTTGCTCAATATCCAATAATCGATGCGCTTGTCAGACGCGCTCAAAGAAAGAACAAAGCGACAGTCGCTTTTGTGGATGACACATTCCCTGATATTTCAGATGAGTTACCGACTGCTTTTCTTTATTCAAAGGAAATCTTTAAGTGGGATGCAAATCAGCTTGAACAACTCCTTTCAATGTCTGGACAGGGATTTTTGCATCTTTTTCCACTGCTTTTTAAATCAAATGGTCTTGGCTTGTTTAATATGGGCGTTTCACCAAACTTCTTCCCCGGACAAAAGCTGGCAAATGATATTGAGGAACGCAAAAAATTAGAAAATGCCTGGAAAACAAATATGCCTGAGCAGCCAGGATTATCATTTGGCAAAATACTGGAAAAAACTCTTACAGAGGATATTCGTGTAATTTATTTGATGGGAGACATTCCTGAAGATATTGAACATGATCAGACCATAAAAAACTCTTTTTCTAAAGCTGAACTCTTTATAGCTCAATCACCTTATCGTTCACGATTATTGTCCGCCGCAGAAGTAATTCTGCCCCCACTTCCAATTGAAGAGTCAGAGGGAACAATAACAAATATCGAAGGTAGAATAAGTCCGTTATCTATTCCAGTTTCTATGCGGGGGCAAAATAAACAGGGAAGAGAAATAATTGCACAGATTTCAAAGCTAATGGGTTATCCGATGACTTTAAACGGTTTGGATGAAATGTAAGCGTTCACGGAACATTGAAAATAGAAATTGGAAGTTGGAAATTTGGCCTTTATGCTTTTGTACTGTTTTTCCCAATTTCTACTTTCCAATTTCAAGTTTAAAGCCGTTAACGGTTACGATGAAATAAACAGAGAGATTAATTGATCACTGATTTTTTCTGATCCCCGATCCCTGACCCCCGTGAACCGTTACAAGATGCCGCAATATACTTTTTATAACTCTTTGAAATGAAAAAGATATATCATTCAATTCTTCCGGGAAAAGATATTTTTCCGACCTTACATCAGAAACATCATCTCCTTCTATCTGAATATCCCTTAACTTGCATCCATTAATGCCGTATTTCCTGGCAGCTTTCAACAACGGCACCCTGTCCGGATTTATATTGAATACATCACAAATAACCCTGTCAATGCTTATGCAGTTTATCCCGGCAAAGAGAAGACCGGCACGTCTTACAGGCCCGCCGCGAGGACCTTTCTTTTCCATAATATCTATAGCATCCACAATGGTAAAGCATGGACGCACCTGCTCGTAAATGGCAAGAAGCATTAATGAAAATTTTTCGTGGCCGGCATGGGCTTTAAAATGTCTCCAAGCCTTAAGCTTCCCGGAAACCAGACCGAAAAGATTTTTAACCGCTCCTGAAAAAAGCATCTGGCTGTGGGCTTTAAGCTTTGGGATATTAATTATTTTATCAAAATCTCTGACTGTATCAGTTATTCGTATTTTATCATTAAACGATCTGTTTGCCCTGAAAGATACAACAGGAATATTGTCTTTTTTAAGCAAAGGCAGCAACCCGCAAGCTGCAGCAACCTGATGGACACTCCCGAATGCCGGACTGTCTCCAACCAACGGCAAACCTCCGGCCGTCTTAACTATATCTGCCACAGCTTTTACAACAAAGGGATGAGTTGTAATGCCTGACCTTGCAGTATCTTTTACCAGCAGATTCGGTTTTAGCAGGATCTTTTCGCCCTTATTTACAAGTGATTCAATCCCGCCAAAATATGAAAATGCTCTTTCGATATTTTTGGTAAGATATAGTTTGTCATAGTCAGGACATTTTATTATTACTACCCTGTTCATTTTATCAGTATGTATAAGATCCATCAGCTTGATTTCTTAAGTGGAAAATATTACGAATTCAGCAATGTGTAATTAGGAATATAATGTCTGATAAGATATATGAAAGCAACCTCAAAATCTTGATATTTTGTAACAATTTAGCCTTTTGAAAAAGAATCTGACAGGATAACAGGATAAACAAGATTTGTAAGCGTTCACGGAACATTGAAATTAGAAACTAGAAACTAGAAATTTGGCCTTCATGCTTTTGTACTGTTCTTCCCAATTTCCAATTTCAAGTTTCAAGCCGTGAACGGCTACAATAATTTAAATCCTGAATATCTTGTAAATCCTGTCCAAAAAAATAATACTTAAAAGCGCTAAAGTGTTACGATATTTCTAACCGTTAATGCTACACGACATTGATTTGGAGTTAAAAATGAAATTATTTGACAGCCACTGCCATCTTGATGACCGCGTATATGATAAAGATATTGATGAGGTAATAAAACGCGCAAATGAAGCTGGTGTTTCCGCAATTATGATAGTTGGAACAAACAAGGATTCCTCCAATAGAGCTGTAGATCTGGCAAAATCCCATAGTGGTTTGTATGCCTCAGTAGGTATTCATCCACACGATGCAAAAAACTGTTCAGAACAAGTTCTTTCAAATCTAATCAAACTTGCCAAAAACAAAAAAGTTCGGGCATGGGGAGAAATCGGCCTTGACTTTAACCGAATGTATTCTCCAAAAAAAAATCAGGAAAAATGGTTTGTTAGGCAGCTTGAAAGCGCCGACGCATTAGACCTTCCGGTTATTTTTCATGAAAGGGACAGCAATGGCAGACTTCTTGAAATTCTCAAAGAAAAACATAGAGAGGGAAGAAAAGGGGTCATTCACTGTTTCAGCGGAAACAAATTAGAATTATATCAATACATGGAGCTTGGTTTTTACATCGGTATAACCGGAATATTAACAATAAAAGGTCGAGGCGCAAAACTCAGAAAGCTTGCTCCCCTTATTCCAGCAGATCGCATACTTGTCGAGACAGATGCGCCATATCTTACACCGGCGCCTGAAAAAAATCGTACTAAACGCAATGAACCGGCATTTGTTAAATCAGTTCTTATTAAACTGGCAGAAACAAGAAAAGAAGATCCGGAATATCTTTCTGATATCATATGGAAAAACACCTGCAAATTATATAACCTGCACAAATTTATATGAATAGTTTCAATATGTTTACTGTCAAAAAAGGGTTGACTGCCAATCTGCCTTAACTTACTCTGAAGTAAGAAAATAGATAGTAGTAAGGAGAAAGATTCCTATGGCATTAGCGACACTCACAAGCAAAGGGCAAGTAACGATTCCGAAAGCAGTTCGAAATTCTCTTGATCTACACGCAGGAGACAAGATTGAATTTGTGATCACTGAAACTAAAAAAGCGCTTCTTAGGCCGGTCACCAAGAAGGTCGATGATGTATTCGGCAGGTTACACAAGCTGGGGAGGAAACCCATTTCTATTGAGAAAATGGACTATGGGATAAGGCAGAAGATGCAGGATAGTTTCAAATGAAAGCTTTGGATACTAATGTGCTGGTTCGCTTCCTCACTTTGTCTCTTCGGTGTTAATCACCGCAATAAAATAAACAGAAAAGACGGAGTACTAGGAAACTCGGAGATGATGTCTGTTAACCACTAAGTCCGCGGTTCGAGTCCGTGCTGGGGAGCCAAAAAATATAGATAAATAATTTGGAGGGAGTCATAATGACTGCTTTGAAATTAAATTACGATGTTTTTACGTTGGACAACAGGCAGCTAATTCCAGCCGGAACTGTAGTTTCAGATGATATTCTTGAGGAATTAATTTCGACGCATGAAAGTCCTTCCACTAAAACCTTTCCTTTTTTAAGATACGGTACAATAAAAGATAATATGTTATTATTTTTCTCCAAACCTCCATATAATACTATTTTTGCTGATAAAAAACAAACGGCAAGCCTCCTTGATCTTATGGAGCAGGTCGATGTGCCGTATCCAATATTAGAAATAATGGACTATTTCAAACTGCATGATTTTTACACATATCGCCATTTTTTAATGGTTTTTGCGCTTTTAACTCTTTTAGCCCGGAATTTTATGGAGAATCATAATGATATACGGAAAGAAGTTTTGGCAGGCCCGACCCATGACTTAGGAAAACTCTGCGTTCCTTTAAGCATTCTGAAAAAAACTGATCCGCTGACCAGGTCGGAACGTCTATTTTTGGAGCATCATTCTATAGCAGGCTATGTGCTTCTCGGCTACTACCTTCAGGATAGTAAAACTTTTGCATCAAAGGCAGCCAGAGATCACCATGAAAGAAACGACGGCTCAGGTTATCCTTGCGGCACTCATCTTAAAGACCGTATGGTTGAAATTGTTGTTGTAAGCGATGTTTATGATGCCTTGCTCTCGCCAAGACCTTACCGGAAGATTTCATATGAAAACCGGACAGCTTTGGAAGAAATCACAGCGATGGCGGAAAAAGGTAAATTAAGCTGGGAAATAGTGCAGGCTCTTGTGGCTGCCAATCGCAAGGATCGGCCTCATTACAGCGAGTGTACACTATCTTTGGAGAAAAGAGGTACTCCCCCGCCTGATAACGTATATGGCATTATTGTGGACGAGTAAGAAGGATAAAAAATTTATTAAATTTTAAGATAATTTTTAATTCCCTCAATATGCTTTTCTGCATGATCATAATTGCTGGTATTAGACAGTATCATAAGGTGTTTAGATGCATCAATCGGAGATTCACCCCTGCTGTCTAAAAGCATTTTATACCAATTTGGCAAATTTTCATTGTAGCTCGCAGAAAGTTCAACGGAATTCTGTCTGTTTGCTTTACTCCATTCTTTCATCTGCGACTTTATTTTTTCACCAATATCTTTATTGTTTTTCGATTTATAATAATATTTAATGGTTAACGCTACTTTATTTTTTATCTTCCGGTATCCTAAAATTGGGCGTACCCAGAATTGTATTATTATATACCCCAAAGATCCTGTGATAAAACTGATTATTACTACAAAATATATAGGTTCCATGTATACTCCTCTTGTTGGTAACGGTTCAGGGGGTTTACTTTAAATTGAGAACTTGAAAATTATAACTATAAAATCTTGCGCCTGTTTTCAAAATAAAGTAACAAGGCTTATGTGTCAATCAAGAATAAAAAGATCCAAATGCAATGTGTTTTTACTTATGTGAAACCATCCCGCATATCGGCAAAGGCTCCAAGAGAGAAACGGTGAAAATTGAAGAACACATAAAATACTGGCTTGATTCTGCAAACAATGATTTGGATGCAGCAAATAGTCTTTTTTCATCTGAAAAATACGATTGGTGCTTATTTGTAGGCCATTTGGTGTTGGAAAAGACTCTAAAGGCATTTTATGTTCTCAATAATGAGAATGCAATCCCACCTAAAACGCACAATCTCTTAAAATTAGCCGATTCTGCAAACATAGAACTATCAAAAGAACAAATTATTTTTTTGGATGAGGTTAGGAACGTAGACGAAATAACTTCCCCAAGTAGGCGCACAGATTTGGGTCGAATTTGTTTGATCTCAGATCACAAAAGTTGAAAGAATAGCGAGCTATTTCAATATTTTTGGGATTTGAGATCGGACAAAGGCGGCCTGAAGCTGTGATGCATAGTTGGGGAAGTTATTTCGTCCACGTTCCTTAACGACTTTAATCTTGAGGTGAGGTATCCTGAATACAAACGTGAGTTTTATAAACTTTGTACAAAAGAATTTGCAGAAAAATATTTTCATGAAATAGAGGAATTTGCATTATGGCTAAAATCCCGGATACAATAATAAATGAAGTTAAGGATTATATTGATATCCTTAATAAAAATGGCTTTCTAATTAAGCAGGCTGTGTTATTTGGAAGTTATGTTAATGGAAATTATAATAAGTGGAGTGATATTGATATTGCACTTGTTTCAGATAAATTTGAGGGCATACGTTTTAATGATAGAAAAAAGATTAGGCGATACAAATTTGAAGTAAGTGCAGATATTGAACCATTGCCTTATACCCCCAACGATTTTTCAACAAACGATCCTTTTGTAAAAAAAATAATAGAAACAGGTGTAAGAATTGTTTAATTACTGCAAAGGATTGTTGATTGTAGAAAAAAATGATGATTTGTTCCATCAAGAAATGCAATCAGTGCCAGGGGCATACAATGACTGGGCTCAGCGCAAGGCGTGAATCTGCATTAAGGTTAAAATTAATGATAACGTTATGAATCCTATGAAAAATTATATCACAGTATTAATAATCATCGCATTTTTCATAAGTCCATCTATCTGCTTTTCCTCTTATCTTATTGAGTTAAAAAACGGCTCTACATTTATAATTAACCACTATTGGAAGGAGGGGAGGCAGATAAAGTTCTACTGTAGCGGAGGAGTTGTGGGGATTGAAAAAGAATTTGTCAGGGAAATCAGGGAATCTGATTTGCCTTACATAGTGGAAAAACCACAACCGGCAAAAAAAAAGAGCCAGGCAGAAGCTGAATACAAACCAAAACCTGAGCAGAAAAAAAAAACCGGGTTGCTGCCTAATCCTGAAAAAAAAGTTATTCTTAAAGAAAAAATGCGTATCACAAGAGAAATTGAGGCTGTTTCCGTTGCTTACAATGAGGCAAAAGCAAAAAACGACTCCAAACAAACAAATGAGCAATGGAAAAAGCTGCTATTGTTGAATAAAGAACTTTCAGCGCTTCGCGATCAGGTAAAAACCGTTCACGGAGAACAAATTCCTTCCTGGTGGGATAAGGATAACCAGATGTAAAATTTGAAGTCTATAAAACCTCTTTCCAGGACAGGAGTGATAGATCATTTGTTATATTTGCGTATTTATTTTGCAAAGCCATGTCATAATAGAGTGTTCCTGAATTTTTTATGTCTATGGTATTTGCCCATATAGCACCATAAACTGCTGAACCGTTTTTCATATCAACATGCGCAAGTGGCGCATACACCAACCCCCTGAATTCACTATTGTGCTTAAAATCAATCCTGGCGGTTGAATTAGAAAAAATGGTAAACTCCGTACGTTTTGCAGGATTTCCAGAACTGTCGATAACATTGACTGTCGATTTAGACTTGGCCTCAAACCCGCCCTCTAAAAATATGTTTACCTCTCCTGCTGCAGTATCGACAGTAAGATTCGCACCGTGTTTTAGTATAATACTCGTGAAGTAATAATTGGCTCCACCTGGTTTTCCAAACAGGGTGATGGACTTTTTAGTGTTGATTGTGGTGCCGACTCCAGAGAGAGCATTGTCGTTGTTGGCGCTATAAGTGGAAGGATCATATATCCCACCCGAATTTATACCCAGAGGGTCTGGATCAACCCTTCCCGCATTGACACCGGCAGTACCAGTGAAGACTGATTTGTGATGAATGTCGTCAACTGTCGGAGAGCCATCCGATTGTTCGCCAAATACTCCGCTCCCGTTAATTACTGTTCCATTATGGGTTACCAGCCGATCATTAGAACCTATATCAGCCCCACCCATAGTTTGAAATGATGGATCAGAAGGGTTGTTTTTTGTGGGATCAGAGCTGCTGCTGTCATAGCACAAAGTAATTCCGCTATTTTTTGCATCTACTTCTTCATCACCAAATGCAGCGTAATTAATTGCACTTGCAACATCTCTCTCGAATGATGCTTCTATGACGGACTGTGAGTTTCCCGTGCCGCTTCTTGCGCTGTCAAAGGTGAAGGCATTTGGACCGGTCATTGATATATTTGAAATAACAAAGGAAAAATTGGCTGGTGTTGCAGAGGTAAAAGAAACACTGCTTCCGCTTCCGATAATTGTTGGAAGGGTAAATGTTCCATTGGCAAGGCCATCCTCCATCTTGGCAATGGCATATTGAACACCGGCATCGGCATTGTAAAATGCCTGTACACTTTGCTTGTAATTGCTGCCGATTTTAAGGTCTGTTGTTGTAATTGTAACTGCCGTGGCTCCCAAAATTGATATAATAGCCAGAAACATAAGGCCCACAGGAAGAACAAATCCTTTTTCATTTATATATATTAAATTTGACATTCCTGATTCCTTTGTTAGAATTGTATCCTTCCCCTCCGCTAAAAAGCAAGGAGTATGTTCTGTTTATTATTTTCATACATAACTATTTGAATTTGTCAAATGGTAAAAAATAAGTCAATAACTTTGGAGAATGTTATGAAACAGTTTATTTTGTTAATCGCAACTATCGCCTTTCTCATATGTCCATCTATTTGCTTTTCCTCTTATCTTGTTGAGTTAAAAAACGGCTCTACATTTATAATTAACCACTATTGGAAGGAGGGGAGGCAGATAAAGTTCTACTACTACGGCGGAGTTGTGGGGATTAGCGAAAACTTAATCATAAAAATAGAAAAAACAGATTTGATTTACGAAGAAAAGACAGTCTTTCCTCAAAAAAAACCTGAAACGGTTTCTGTTAAGCCTGAGTCAGGGGTTGGTACAAAAACAGAGGGGGCAGCGGCTGGCGGTGCCGCAGAAAAAAAGGATGATTTGTTTATGGAAGAATTTAACGCTCTTGAGAAGAAGTTCAAAGATATCAGCATCATGACAACTCCGGAACTTTATAGCTTTGCGAAAGAGTTAACCAGCTTCAGAGATAATGTACAAAAAAGCCGGTTAGGCCATGTTTATGTGAACCAGATCTATGCGATATATTCCATGGGTGATGAGATAGAAAACGCCATCAAGAGAAGGAGTCAATAGGACTCCTTCCAGCTAATGATGTTTAATGACGGGCCGTTCAGGGATTCTTCCACCATGCAGCTATCGTATTTTATGTCTACTCCGCCATTGATATCAATGGTCTGATTTGCCAGCACAGCACCCTGAACATTAACACCCTTACCTCCTCCGTTAAAGACCAGTGTGCCTGTAACGAGGATAAGCCCGTTCCAGTTAAATCCACCTCCCAGGATTAAATTCCCTTCTATTAGAAGGATGCCGAAGCCAGTCACGCCTGACAGACTCAGACCGTTGACATTAAATGGATCAGACGTGTTGGAGTAGCAGGTAACAAAATTGCCGGCATTCCCGTAAAGTGCATTGTTTTCGTCTTCTGTTATTACCACGGTGGTCGAAGCCCTTAAGTTGTTAATAGAGGCTAAAATGTTTATGTCATTTGTTCCCTGTTCCGGCCCAGTGGGGCTTAATACTGGGGTGCCGTTCAGGGTTGTCGTAGAGGGAGATAGTGTATAAATAGAACTTTTGGCAGCAACAGCGCCGCAGTTGTCATTTCCATCAACAGACAAAGCAGTTCCGTTTCCAGTAACATCACCCCTTGCGTACAGGGCGGCCTTTATCGGGGGCCCTGGGTTTTTTGACACCTCAACCTCTATTGTCTTGGTTGAAGTGCCGGAATAGCCGTAACTCGTAATAACATAGATATTTTCGCCAGTAATTGTATTTGGTTCATTGTCCCCGTCGCCATCAGAATCGTACCAGTACAAAACATTGCCGGACGCATCTGTCTGATGCCTTATTGTTACAACATAATCCAGGTCTAATTGAAGGCTGTTTACCTTAACGTGCATCGGATTGCCAGTATCCCATCCTTTCCCATGCGCCTTTACATCGGCTCCGATATATGCCCACCACTGAGAGCTTGTAGGATGTCCATCATTAATAGGATTTGCTGCGTTGCTGTGCAAACGCGCCCTTGCCTCTTCTATCCCGGCTTCCGCCGCATAGAAAGCCTGCTCGCTGGCTTTGTAATTGCTGCCGATTTTAAGGTCTGTTGTTGTAATTATAACAGCCGTGGTTCCCAGAATCGCTATAATAGCCAAAAACATAAGGCCCACAGGAAGAACAAACCCTTTTTCATTGCTTAATATCGTGCCAACTTGTTTTTTTATCTTCATGGTAAAATTCTCCCCACCTTATAAATCAAGGTTCCTTGGGGTTATAACAGATGTCAGGGTATATCTTCGATAATGGTCTCCATACGTCGGATCAGTATAATCAGAGTCCGGTTTGGTAGTTCTGGCGATTATTGTAATCTTTATCTGGCAAATATTGGCAGTTGTGGTTGTAGCGCTGCCGGCACTGTCTAAGTACTCAAAAATAAATGATTGAATGTTTAAGGCAAATTCTTGCCTACCACCGCCTGTGTCTCTCCTGATCTCAAAAGGGTAGTCAGAGTCCATAGTATATTTTATATATTCATGTGAGTCATCAGTATCTTCATCGCCCGTCAGATCTGCATATATCTGAAGCTTATTAGCATCATATGGAATACCAACAAATTTTGCGCCCGTTGGATCTGATCTCTGCATCGTGCCTGTAGGATCATATCCCGCCATCCTGATCTCACGAGTCATCATATCCATTGCAGCTCTTGCGTTCTGCACCATCTCGACAATCTGTTCCTGAACATCATACGTTTTGCGCTGCATAAGGAAAGTACTCGACAACGCTGCCATGATAATCAAGCCTATTGTCATAGCAATCAGCAGTTCTATTAGGGTAAAACCGTTTTCTTTATTTTCAATTGAATAACACATAGTTTTTATTGCGCAAGAATCGTTTTCAACTCAATCGAACTATTGTCCGAATCCCAATATACGGTAACGGTTATCGTCTTCATGCCTGACCCGAGAGGGACAACAACAACTTCCCTTTTATATAAAGGATAATCGTCAATCGTATTATAGTTGTCTGTTTCGTCTGCCACACCAGCGTATCCAGCCCCTTTAATCTCTTCCATCTTATCCTGCGCCAGAACCGTGGCCGTGCTAATTCTTTTGCTTACCTTGTTACCTTTAATTATTCCTGTTATCAGAGACGCTGTCCCAAGCAATCCTATAGACAGAATAACCATGGCGACCAGAACTTCTATTAAGGTAAAACCGCTATTATTGTCGTGCAATCTACGCATTAAAGGAATTTTCCTTTTATTGTATTATAAATCAGTTATCTTAACACGTCCAGATATAGAGACAGTCACTTCCTTTGAGTCAACAGAATTGGTTAGTCCTATCGTAACAAATGAGTTCGCTGTTCCCCTAGAACTAAATATCGGATCTGGGGGATTGCTCGAATCAAATGTTACATCAGAATATTCTCTCTGAATATCTCTAAGCTGAACATCACCCTCTCCGTCATCTACAGTCATATCATTATTTGCGTCATCGCATATCTTATATTCATGATTGCTATAAAAGAACACCTTGACCCTGTGATTCAGTTTAACCGCCTTCATCCTCGCCGCCATCAAATCCCCCATTATCTGCCTGGCAGCGCCATTTAATCTTGATTTTGGCAGCCATGCAAAATAGTTTGGAATCGCAATGCCGGCCAAAATTGCCATAATAGCAATGACAATCATCATTTCAATTAAAGTAAAGCCAGATTGTTTGCTGTGGAGCGACATAAAGTATCCTGCAAATGTTTTTTTAAAACATTATGAACGCATAAGCATATATCAAAAAATAACTATTGTCTGAACGAAAAGCTTTGGTTCCGATCGACGAAGCAATCCCCTTGTTTCCGAGAGATTGCGTTGGTCGTGCCTCCCTCGCAATGACAGGAAAAACGTAATTCAGGAGGTTTTCGTTCAGGCACTAACTAACAATTCCGAGCTTTGCTTCTGTAATACAGCAGAAGCAAATTTTATGCCGTTCTGGCATTTTCTATAAAAAATGGTTAATAATTAACAGATAAATTATATCATTGCATATATTATTCTGAAATAATTAACAATAAATTAAAATGCAATTATTAATAAATATATTATATCACGGAGTTCAAACTCTTAAAACTCTTACTTTAAGATAAATTATACATTACCTGTTAAAATATTTAACATTTTGCGCTAAGTGTTTCTAAAATTGATACAAAATATTTTTGCGGATATATAAGATAAATTAGCCATTGCGGATAAAGTCCACGGCATTTTGAAAAATTCGTAATCCTATCGTGGGGCTTATCTCAAATACCTTGCCCTGGCGTTTAAGCTCTTCTTTTTGACGGGTCCAGTTTGGATGGTTGGTTGGATGATTGTAGGCTTCAGGATGGGGCATAAGGCCGAAAATTCTGCCGCTTGGATCACATATTCCTGCTATGTCAAGCGCTGATCCATTTGGATTGTATGGGAAAGCGCTGTTTGCAAGTTCTCCGTCCGGCATGGAATACTGAACTACAACCTGGTTAGTGTTTACAAGGCGCTCTATGGTGGACTCATCTGAATAGAATTTTCCTTCCCCGTGTCTGATGGGGAGTTCCAGGCAGTCCATGCCTTTTGTAAATATACAGGGTGATGCGGAATTTACTGTCAGATTTACCCAGTCATCCCTGAAATTTCCGCAATCGTTAAATGTAAGCGCCACCGACCGCTTACTGTAATCATGATTAAAACCAGGTAAAAGCCCGAGGTTTACAAGAGTCTGGAACCCATTGCATATCCCAAGTACAAGATTACCATTATCAATAAATTCTTTCAGCTTCTCTCCAAGATTTGTTTTAAGGCGTACAGCCTGAATAACACCTGCGCCATGATCATCTCCCCAACTGAACCCTCCGACAAAAACCATGATTTGAAAATCTTCAAGCTTTACATCTCCATTAATAAGCGAATTTATATGAACCCGGACAGCTTTTGCGCCAGCCAGTTCAAAGGCATAGGCTGTTTCATGATCGCAATTTAAGCCGTATCCGGCAAGTACAAGTGCATTTACTTTGCTCATATTGACTTCCCCGCTTTAACACTTATCAAAATCTTTTCTTTCAGACATAGATTATATTTTTTTCAATAGATTTAATAATTTTTTGAACTCTTATACTTTTTATACCTTCAGGAGTCAGAACGTCGGTTTTTTTGCCTAACATTTTTTCAAGATATTCTGTAAACTCTATAAACTTCAGTCCTATCGGTTTTTCAAACTCTGCTACAATGTCTATATCACTATCCTCTGTCTGTTCTTCTTTTGCATAAGAACCAAAAAAACCTATTCTTCTGATTCCGTATTTGGAAACAAGGTACGGGTATTTCTTTCTTAGTATCTCTGTAACTTTTTCTCTGGTCAGCATTATCCCTGAACCGTTCCCTTTCAACAAAGGTCTTTAAAAGGTTTTTTCCATGCGGCTTTAAGATCATTCACAGGAACTGAAATAATAACTCTGCCGCCAATACCCTTTACAACAAAATCCGGTTCTCCGGTTATTTTTCCTATGCAGGCACATGGAGTATCTTTGAAAATATCCTCAAAAACTTCCCTGTTCTTAGGGTCAATAGTTACAATAAATCGTCCGGCAGATTCGGAAAATAATATTTTGTCATTACGATCAATATTATCCACCGGCACATTTGCAAGATCAACTTCCATGCCAAGGTTGCCGCCCATTGCCGTCAAAGCAAGATGAATTCCCAGACCGCCGCGGTATATACCATGTGCGGATGCCGGAATTTCTCTGCCGACGGCATGGCCAAGAGCCTTGTAAACAGGTGCAAACTGATCAGGCATAACCCTGGGAACATTAAGGCCGGTATATCCAAAATGCTCGTAGTACTCAGATCCCCCTAACTCGTTTCTGGTGGTGCCGAGAATATAAACCAGATCCCCCGGCATTTTACTGTCCATTGTAATGCATTTAGTTATATCATCTATGACAGACGTTGCTGAGAACTGGAAAGTCTCAAGTGCGGAGACTTTATGCGTTTCACCATAACGGCCGGGAAGATAACCATCAACATACATACTGTCTTTGCCTGAAAGAAGTGGGATTTCATATGCCAGGCAAATATCCCGAAGAGCACGGCATGAACGGACCAGTTGTGCGGCTTTGAATTTGCCGTCAGGATTGTTTTCTGAATCGTATTGAATATTCGGCCAGCAGAAATTATCCACGCCGCCTATATGTTGTTCAAAATTCGCCCCAACAGCTATGAGTCGGCGCACGGCTTCGTCAATGGTACAGCTTGTCATATGATAGGCATCAATAAGTGAGTAAGTGGGCAGCAGAGCCTGGGAAAAAGCAAGACCTTTGTTAGAATCAAGCACCGGCCTTAAAACAACTGCATCAGTGTTAACGTCTCGACCGACGCCGACCAGAGGTTTTATTACGCTTGTACCCTGAACTTCATGGTCATACTGCCTGGTAATCCATTCTTTGGAGCATATATTGGGACGCGCAAGAATATCTTTCAGCAAAGTTTCGTAATCAACCGGCTTGCTTAAAACCGGCTCAAACAACCCACGTTTATCAGGAGGCTGCCAGTGCGCATCAAATTCCCACTGCGGAAAACCCGAAGTAAGCAGATCAAGATCAATATAAGCGCAGGTCTTGCCATTGTAAGTAATATGAAGTTTGCCCGTATTAGTAAAAGTTCCGATAACCGTGCTTTCGACAGCGTGTTTTTCTGAAAGCTCAAAAAAGCGTTTTAGATCCTCCGGCTTTACAGCCACTGTCATACGTTCCTGGGATTCTGAAATCCATATCTCCCACTGATCAAGCCCTTCATATTTTAAAGGAACCTTTTCAAGCTGGATATCACACCCATTTGAAAACATTGCTGATTCACCTACTGATGATGAAAGACCTCCTCCTCCGTTATCGGTAATAAATGCTATAAGCCCTTCATCACGTGCCTCCAGGATGAAATCATGCATTTTTTTCTGTGTGTATGGGTCACCGATCTGGACATGGCCGGCAGGAGTGTGCTCGGAAAAACTTTCTGATGCTGCCGTTACGCCATGAATTCCATCTTTGCCGACCCTTCCGCCACACATGATAACCAGATCGCCGGGAGAAATATCTTTCTGCTCCGACGATTCTCCCTTTACCATAGCAGGCATGATACCGAGTGCTGTTACAAAAACCAGGCATTTGCCCATGTAGCCATGATGGAAAAAAACCTGACCAAAAGGTGTCGGTATCCCGCTTTTGTTGCCGCCGTCTCTTACTCCTTCTATAACGCCATCTAAAAGCCGTCTTGGGTGCAGGCGCGGTTTGAGATCTCCGTCATAATTTCTGTGCCCCACACAATAACCGTAGCTGCCCATAATCAGCTTTGACCCTTTGCCGGTACCCAGTGGATCACGGTATATTCCTACTATGCCGGTTATAGCCCCGCCATATGCTTCCATATTGGACGGAGAATTATGCGTTTCTCCGGTAATAACATAATGATGATCCTGGTCAAAACGCCCTACCCCGGCATTATCCCACAAAACAGATACAACCCAGGATTTTCTTTCCTTTAACGTCAAGGTAGGAGTTTCAATGCAGGTTTTAAAAAGATTATCCACAAGTTCTAAATTATCTGCTGCAAAATCATGGTAACGGAACAGCCCCCGGAAAGTATTATGATTGCAATGGTCGCTTCTGGCCTGAGAAATATATTCAAGTTCAATATCTGTAGGGTCTGAGAGCCCAACTTTTGAACGCGCTGCCCGAACATTTTCCTCAAAAAAATATTTCCTGATAATTGGTATATCATTTGGATTCAAAGCCAGATTACGTTCATCACTGATTTGCTTTAGTGTTGAATCGCTGTCTATAGGAATTGTGATAACTGTAGGTATGTGGTTAAGCTTAACTTTTGGAATTATAAAGCCGATCCCTGTCTCAGGCTCCCAATCATCTTTTGAAAAAATCTTCCATTGCTGGATGATATCATTTGCCAGAAGCTCGCCGGCAATTTTATCCGTGTCTTCAGCAGTAAGACTGTTGCCTTTCAGACAAAAACGCTTTGATGTATATATAGCTTCATTTGGACCGAACTTTACTCCAAGAATATCTTCCACTGCTTCAACAGCAGTACTACCCGGGTTGTCCTTGACTCCAGGTCTGTAGCCTACCCAGATAGTCCAGTCAAATTCAACAGGCAAAGGCTCAAAAGAAGAAATTTGCGTTACAGGATTTGTAAAAACCTCTGTCTGTATTTTCTTCAATTGATCATCCGACAGGTTGGCATCAATAGTAATTACATGAATTGTCCTTACACTTGAAATATCGATTCCAAAGTAATGCGTTGCCTTCTGTCGAATACCTTCGCCCTCGGCATCAAACAAATCGGATTTTAATGTTATTTCCAGTCTATCAGGCATAATATTATTTTACAGTTAACGGTTATCGGTTTACAGTTAACAGTTTTATGTTTTGATCAACCGTAAACCGTGAACTGTGAACTGTGAACCGTTATCATTTAACTAAAAAACATGCGTGTTATGTCATTATAAAACACATAAATCATGAGCATAATCAACACAAAGATGCCTACCTGCTGAGCAATTTCACGAAATTTAATATTTACGGGACGTCCTGTTGCCGCCTCAATAAAAAAGAAAACCAGATGACCTCCATCCAGAACAGGTATAGGCAGAAAATTGATTATGGCAAGATTAATACTAAGCAGCGCTATAAAAAACAACAGGTTTGATATTCCCTCTTCGGCCTGCTGTCCTGCCATCTGTGCGATCATAAGCGGACCGCCCAGAGTTTTTGCCGAGATGGTACCCTGAATCAGCTTTACAATACTAACTACAGTTAACTTTGAAATGTTATAAGTCTGTATTATGCTCTCTGAAAAGGCCTGGAAAAAGTTCAATTTTTTTGAAAAACCATTTCCTGAAGATGTAATACCAATAACATAACGCTGAAAATCCTCACCAAAAATATTCTTGGAAGTTATCAGTTCCGGCTTAATATTTGCGACAATTATAGATTCGTTTCTCTGAATATGTAATACAAGTTCCTCTCCATTGCTTTCAGAAATAGTTTTCGCCAAGTCCTCCCATCTCTCAATGGGAATTTCATTAATAGCTAATATTCTATCGCCTGTTTCCAGCCCTTCTCTAAAAGCCGGGCTATTCTCTTTAATCTCTCCTATGGAAGGCTCTAAAATAAAAGTTCCATGAATCTGGAACATTCCAAAGAAAATTATCATCGCGAGGAAAAGATTAAAGAAAGGGCCGGCAGCAACAATTAAAATTCGTTTTAAGACATGCTTGTGGGTAAAAGAAACAGATATATCATCAGGGCTGACATCAGCATTTGGATCCTCGCCTACCATTTTTACAAA
>Ga0255398_1019_pt1 | contig 21970 bp, 16 predicted proteins | sample ANMaggSeSYBR01K3_FD_182119 | JGI IMG/M metagenome (GOLD analysis project Ga0255398, IMG submission 182119) | Sediment cell enrichment communities from methane seep in Santa Monica Basin, California, United Staets - ANME aggregate JGI... | ecosystem: Environmental > Aquatic > Marine > Cold seeps >...
CAAGACCTCTGATGATTTTTCCTTTTTCATAGTTTTCCGGATAACCTCCTGATGACATGATCACACAAACCGCATTCTGATCAATCCAATCCAGTTCGATTTCATCAAGCTTTTGTGAGATAATCGCTTCGAATATATCAATAAGGTCGTTTTTAAGTCTCGGGAGTGTGACTTCCGTTTCAGGATCACCAAATCTGACATTGTACTCCAGTACACGTATGTCATCTCCATCGATCATAATTCCGACGAACAATATGCCTTTGAAATCAATGCCATCCTTATGAATGCCGTCTATGAACGGCTGAAGAATAGTTCTATTTATAGTGCCCATCATGGCATCATCAATCACGCGACTTGGAGAATAAGTGCCCATTCCGCCTGTATTGGGCCCCAAATCTCCATCCATGGCCTTTTTGTAATCTTGGGCGGCTTGCATTGGTAGCAGTGTCAATCCATCACAAAAACATAGAATTGAAGCCTCGACGCCTACTAAAAATTCCTCAATGACCACACATGCTCCAGCTTCACCGAACACGAGATCCTTCATCATATCATCAATTGCAGCTCTTGCCTCAATCTCATCGTTTGCAATGATAACGCCTTTGCCAGCCGCAAGACCATCGGCTTTGATCACCACCGGAAACCCAAACTTTCCCAGTGCGCAGGTAGCCTCTTCATGTGAATTGTAAGTGCCATAAGCGGCTGTGGGGATACCATGTCTTGTCAGAAAAGCCTTTGTGAAATCCTTGCTTCCTTCAAACTGCGCCGCAACCTGATTAGGACCGATGATTTTAAGGCCTTCTGATTCAAATCGATCCACTATTCCTAGAACGAGAGGGACTTCAGGACCTACAACCGTCAAATCAATGTTTTGGTCTTTCGCAAAAGTAAGCAAGGCATCAATGTCATCCACCGGGATATCGATACACGTGGCAATCTCCATGATCCCCACATTGCCTGGTGCTGCAAAAATTTCAGGATTATGTGAGCTTTGATTCAATTTCCATGCGATGGCATGTTCTCTTCCACCACTTCCAACAATAAGTATTTTCATGCTTAGCCCCTTATAAATTATGGATTAGTGTTTGAAATGTCTCATCCCTGTGAACACCATAGCAATGCCATACTTGTTGGCTTCATCGATGATGTCTTGGTCCTTCACTGAACCTCCGGGTTGAATAATTGCAGAAATTCCAGCCTCCGCAGCAGCTTTGATGGCATCCGGAAAAGGAAAGAATGCATCCGATGCGAGGACTGCGCCTTTTGTCGAATAATTAGAATGTGCTATTGCGCCTTCTGCTGCCCACACTCTGCTGACTTGACCTTGACCAAGTCCTAGAGTTTGTCCATCTTTAGTGATTACTATGCCATTGGATTTCACATGCTTGCAGACTTTCCAAGCGAACATGAGCTCCTCGATTTCATTTTTGGTCGGAATGCGTTCGGTTACACTTTTGAGCTCACCTTCGATGAGAACCTCATCGGTTTCTTGAACTAAAAGTCCTCCAAGTACTTTTTTCAGATCCAGTCTTGGTCGGTCCATTTTATCGCCAATGCCGCTAAGTTCAAGCAAGCGGATATTCTTTTTAAGTGAAAGTTTTTCAAATGCATCCTTCTCAAATTCAGGAGCAATGACAATCTCAAGAAAGATTTCACTGAGTTTCTCTGCTGTCTTTAGATCAACAGCCCTATTGAGAGCGACTACCCCACCAAAGATAGATTGTGGATCGCATCCATAAGCCTTCTCATAAGCATGAAGGATGTCGTAACCCACACCAACTCCACATGGAGCGGCATGTTTAACCGCCACTGCAGTTGGTTTCTCAAATTCTTTTATTAATGCGATTGCAGCATTGGCGTCATTGATGTTGTTGAACGAAAGCGCTTTGCCATGCAATTGCTTTGCTGCTGATAGTGTTGTTTCAGTGCCAAAAACTTCTTTATAAAATGCCGCCTTTTGATGTGGATTCTCACCATAGCGCATATCTTCAACTTTTTCATAAGTGAGTGTCAAAAGACTTGGGAAAGCATCTTTGTCCGCTTTCTCCCTCAAATACGAAGCAATCATCGCATCATAATTTGCAGTATGTTCAAATACTTTGAGCGCTAAATCATATCTGAGTTCATAGGTCACTTCGTTGTTTTTCAGTGCCTCATAAACCCTGTCATAATCCGCAGGATCGACAATAACCAGTACATCCCTGTGATTTTTTGCCGCTGATCTAAGCATGGTCGGTCCGCCGATGTCTATATTTTCAATCGCTTCTTCAAGCGCTACATTCGATTTTGAAATGGTTTCCTTGAAAGGATAAAGGTTGATCGCTACAATATCGATGGTCTCAATATTGAGTTTTTCCAGTTGTTCCATATGGGAAGGATTATCTCTCATAGCAAGTATCCCTGCATGTACAGAAGGATGAAGTGTCTTGACACGACCATCCAAACATTCCGGAAACTCAGTGATGCGCGATATGTTGATCGCATCCACGCCCGCATCCAAGATAGTCTTTTCAGTACCACCTGTTGAAATAATCGATACTCCTAATTCAGACAGTTTTTTTGCAAAATCCACAATCCCTGTTTTATCAGAAACACTGATGAGTGCTCTAAGATTCATATCCGCCTCCAAAATTATTTATAAGATCTTTAAGTACTTTGACCAGTAGTTCGTGTTCGTATGCCAGCACACGCTTTGATAGGATTTCAGCAGTATCGCTTTCTTGAACCTGAATCTCCACCTGGTCAATCACCCTTCCTGTGTCCACTCCCTCATCCACGTAATGAACCGTCACTCCTGTGACAGCATCTCCACTCGAAATCACCGATTCATGCACTTTTATGCCGTAAAAGCCTTTACCTGAGTGTCTGGGGATAAGCGATGGGTGAATGTTTATGATTCTGTCTTTGAACGCAGCAATGACACTAGAAGGCAATATATTGAGATACCCCGCCAATACCACAAGATCAATCTTCTCACTCACAAGCAAATTCAGAAGTGCGTTTTCACGCTCAATTTCATCGGGATAGTTGCCGATTCCGATATAATATGCTGGAACTCCAGCAGCCTCAGCCCTGTTAAGTCCAAATGCCTGTTTGCGATTAGACACCACACACGCGACCTTAAGATCCAGTTCACCGGTTTTGACAGCATCGAGGATGGACTGTAGATTGGTGCCACCACCTGAAATAAGAACCGCGATTCTTACTTTTGACATAATATGACCCCTTCATCACTTTTGACAATACTGCCGATCACAGAACAAACCTCTCCATTTGATTCCAGTGATTGAATGGTCATATCCACTTCGTCAGGACTGACCACCACTATAAATCCGATGCCCATATTAAAGGTACCAAACATATCTTCAAGGGAGATGTCTCCTTTTTCTTGCATTACTTTAAAAATCGGAAGAGGCGTCCAGGCATTGAGATTGATTTCTGCAGAAAGTCCCTCTTGAAGGATTCTAGGAATATTCTCGTAAAATCCCCCTCCAGTCATGTGCACAGCACCCTTCACATTGACTTTTTCAAACAAATCGAGCATGGATTTCACATAGATTCTCGTAGGTGTCAAAAGTGACTCTCCGAGTGTTTCACCAAGCTCATCGATGTAGTCGTTCACACCAAGTCCCATACGCTCGAAAAACAACTTTCTCACCAGTGAGAAACCATTGGAATGTACCCCACTTGAACCAATTCCGATTACTACATCTCCGGGATTGATATCTTTTCCTGAGATGATTTTTGATTCTTCAACTACACCGACTGCAAAACCAGCCATGTCATATTCACCATCGCTGTAAAAACCAGGCATCTCAGCGGTTTCCCCGCCAAGAAGCGGCATCTTTGAAAGCTTGCAACCATCTGTGATTCCTTTTACTAGCTCAGCAGCTTTTTCAGCTTTAAGTTTGCCCGTGGCTAGATAATCCAGAAAAAACAACGGAGTGGCACCTTGGCAAAGGATATCATTCACACACATAGCCACAAGATCTTGTCCCACAGTGTCATGACGGTCCATCATGAAAGCGATCTTCAGTTTTGTACCAACGCCATCGGTTCCTGCCACCAGAACAGGATTTTCAAATTTTCCGCTCAATCTCAACAATCCACCGAAACTGCCAAGATCACCGATCACATCCTCATTGAAAGTTTCCTTGACATGCTTTTTCATAAGTTCAACTGCTTTTGCGCCTTCTTTTACATCGACTCCCGCAGAAGCATATGTTAATTTGTCATCCATTATTTCATTCTCCTTATGATTACTCAAATCTCAATTTGTCAGCACTTTCTGGAACTTCCATAGGATAATCGCCATCAAAACACGCAGTACATAGTTCACATTTTGGAAGTCCGATCCCCTGTACCAAACCTTCTGCACTCAAGTAAGCAAGACTATCTGCACCGATCATTTCTCTGATTTCTTCAACCGTTTTGATTGCACCAATCAGGTGTTGACGGTTTGGTGTGTCGATACCAAAATAACAAGAATGAGTCACTGGAGGCGAGCACACTCTGATGTGTACTTCTTTTGCTCCAGCGTCTTTAAGAGTCTTGACGAGTTTTGCACTCGTTGTCCCTCTCACGATAGAGTCATCTATAAGGATCAATCGTTTACCGTTAATGTTGTCCTTCATAGCGTTAAGTTTGAGTCTAACAGCAAGTTCTCTCGATTTTTGATCAGGCTGGATGAATGTTCTACCCATGTATTTGTTCTTGATCAAGCCCACATCAAATGGAATTCCTGATTCTTCAGCGTACCCGATAGCCGCGGCTGTTCCTGAATCCGGAACGGCAATAACCATATCAGCATCCACGGGATTCTCTCTAGCCAGGATCTTGCCGGCTTCTTTTCTTGTCACAAATACATTTCTGCCGTCGATGATGCTGTCTGGTCTGGCAAAATAGACATATTCAAAGGAACAAACCGCTTTTCTGCAATTTTCTGCAAATCGCATACTCTCGACTCCGTTTGAGTCAATAATCACGACTTCACCAGGTTCGATATCTCTAACAAACTCTGCACCTACTACATCGTGGGCACAAGTTTCAGACGCGAGCACATAACCCCCGTCTATTTTTGCAAGTGATAAAGGTCTGAGTCCATTTCTGTCTCTGACACCAATCAGCATGTTGTCTATAATGATCACCAGTGCAAATGAACCTTTGATTTCCTTTACCGATTCAATGACTGCTTCTTTCATACCCATATGGTAATTACGTGCTATAAGGTTTGCAATGACTTCAGTATCGATTGACGTCTGGAAGATTGAACCCTCATCTTCAAGTTTCTCTCTGATTTCTCCTGCATTCACCAGATTGCCATTGTGAGCAAGTGCAATGCTACCACCTTTGTATCTGACCACAAGGGGTTGGGCGTTTGAGACATAGCTTTCTCCAGTAGTCGAATAACGCACATGTCCGATACCGATATCAGCAGGCAGCCTATCCAGGATTTCGTTGCTGAACACTTCCTGAACCAAACCCATTTCTTTGTAATATTGCATCTTATTATCTTTGAGCACTGCGATTCCAGCGCTTTCTTGTCCTCTATGCTGTAGGGCGATTAGTCCATAACAGACCATTTGTGAAATAAGAGGCACCCCAGGTGCATGGATACCAATGACACCGCATTCTTCATGCAATTTGTCTGAGCCGTGAAATACTTCCATCATTAATCCTCCAGTCCGTTATTTTTGAACTCTTCCAAGTACTTCCTGATATACAGATTCCACGTCACCAAGATCTCTTCTGAAACGGTCTTTGTCCATCTTTTTGTCTGTTTTTGCGTCCCACAGTCTACAAGTGTCAGGAGATATTTCATCAGCCAATATCACATTGCCGTCGTAAATTCCGAATTCTAATTTAAAGTCGATGAGTTTCAAATCTCTTTCTATAAAAAACTTTTGAAGCAAAGTGTTAATTTTAAGGGCATAACTTTTTACCGTCTCTACCTGCTCTTTGGTTGCATATCCCATTGCAGCAATATGATAATCGTTGATCATAGGATCGCCAAGTTCATCGTTTTTATAACAAAACTCAAGGACGGTTTCTTTCATGATGACGCCCTCCTCAAGACCTAGTCTTTTTGCGAGTGAACCCGCCGCCACATTTCTTACGATAACTTCAAGTGGTAGGATTTCCACTGCTTTGACCACTTGCTCGCGATCGCTTAGGAGCCCTTCGAAATGAGTCGGAATGCCTTCCAGTTCAAGCATTTGAAATAAAAGAGCACTCATCTTGTTGTTGACGATCCCTTTATCCAAAATCTGACCTTTCTTCTCGCCGTTGAAAGCTGTGGCGTCATCCTTATACTCTATCCAATAACGATCTTTAACATCAGTCTTATATACTCTTTTCGCTTTTCCCTCGTATAACATTTCCAGCTTGTTCATCATGGCCTCCTAGTATTTGGATTGAATCGCTTGGTCTTTTTCAAGAACCTTCTCTGACATACTTTTCTTATAAGCGTGCATTTTGACTCGTAATTCAGGATATTTGATCGATAACATCTGTACCGCCAAAAGTGCAGCATTTTCCGCACCGTTGATCGCTACAGTCGCTACAGGGATTCCACTTGGCATCTGAACGATTGAAAGTAGAGAATCCAGTCCATCAAGTGTTGATGATTGGATGGGTAAGCCTATAACCGGTAAAACAGTGACACCTGCGATGACACCTGGTAGGTGAGCTGCTTTTCCCGCAGCACCAATGATGACTTCCACTCCCCTTGCTTCAGCACCGATAGCATACTCAATGGCCAGGTGTGGGGTTCTGTGTGCCGAAAGTACACGAGCCTCGACTTCCACTCCAAATTCTTTCAGAATATTGATGCTTTTTTCAACAATCGGGAAATCTGAATCACTTCCCATTAAAATCGAAACTTTCATAAAACCTCCATAAATCCGAATTATATTCTGGACTTTCACTATTTTATTCGTCTATATCCATGATAACGAAGATTTTATACACCGTCAAGGTCTTACGAACAATTTTATATCAAATTAAATTAATATTCAGAAAAAATTAATAAATAAAAAAGCCGAGGTCCATATGAACCCGGCATCTATAACTTACTCAAAAATATACTCTGTAAAATGATTATACTCTTCATCAGGATGTAGCATGTGAACCACATTTGGATAGTGCTGCATCTCAAAACATATGCCTTCATGATTCTTGTAACCGATGTTGTTGGTATAGACGACCACACAAGGCTGATTGCTGTTTATGGTCAACTTTCTTCCACTCATTCCATCTTCCAAAATCACAGAAGGTTGATCCAGATCAGACTTGATATTGAGATCAAAAGGATGATCCAGTCCATTAGGAGGCTTTGCAAACACTTCGGATAATTTCTTTGGAACTCTAAAATCAAACGGGGTCCCAACAACAGATTCGGAGTCACTTACAGGGATTCCGTTTTCCTGAAGAGGTCTATAAGCCATGGCATTGATGAACAAAATATGATCATCGAGTTTGATGCCACAATCCCCTGTTAAATTGAAATAATTATGATGAGCCATATTCAAATGACACATCTGATCCGTGGTTGCTTTGAATGAAACGGACAATCGATTGTCCTCATGTAGCCTGAAATGGGCATAAATCTCCATATTGCCAGGAAATCCTCCCGTCATGTGCTTATGGCTATGAAAAAGAGAAACTCCACAATAATTCATTTCCACACTTCTCTCTCTGATCTCCCAGAGCTGTTTATGAAAACCAGTGTTTCCACCGTGCAGATTTGCATCACCATTGTTCTTTTCCAGTTCAAAACCGGTACCCTCCAGATTGAGCTTAGCATTTTCAATACGGCCCGCACTTGGTCCTATGATGGTGTTTAAATAAAGTGGATTGACCAGCATACTTTTCGGATCATCGTAATTCAGTAAAATATTGCCAACCTTGCCGTCTCGATCCGGAACATTGATTGAAATCATGGTACAACCATAATTTAATATTTGAACCGACATTTGGCCATTATCGAGAGTTATGCAGTCGACTTCGAGATCCAATAGTTCACTGAATGGTTCGTGTTTTGAAATTTCAACGCGCATATCCACCTCCTATAATAGACAGCCTTCCTCTAAAAATTTGAGCACACCTTCATAACTATCTTTAAACACACCGGAATCTATCAAGGCTAGTTCAAACTTTTTACCGATCTCATCATCAAAAAACCTTGATAATGCTTGTTCATCAGAAATCAGATCTTTTATGGTTTCACCAAGAGATGCCACCCACTGATCGTGCTTGATCAGTTCAGGGGAATCGTCAAACAGGCCTGCTTTGTACCCACCGGATGACATCAGCATTTCCATCAGTTGATTCTTCTCAGCGACAAGACGTCCCGGAAGCACTGCAAGTCCCATAACTTCTATCAGACCAATATTTTCACGCTTGATATGATGATGCTCATCATGTGGATGAAAAAGACCTGATGGATGCTCAGGAGTGTGTCTGTTGTTCCTGAGGGCCAGGTAGAGTTCATAAACCCCGTTTTTCTTTCTCATGATCGGCGTCACCGTATTATGTCTTTGATCGGTATGTGATATCAAATCATAATCGAGATCACTGTATTCAATCCAGCTGGCAAGGATGTTGTCTGCAAGATCAATAAGTCTTTCACGATCAGTACTGGCAAGTTTTACAACAGAAAGTGGCCACTCCAAAACTGATATGTCGACATTCGGATATTCCACAGCATCATACTGTAAGGCTTCTTTCGCGCGCATCATCGGCATTTCGTAGTTGCCCGCCTGATAATGGTCATGTGTGAGAATTGATCCACCCACCGTATGCAGATCCGCATTGGATCCTACAAAATAATGGGGCAGTAAGTCCACAAAATCACTCAGTCTCACAAAAGTGTTTCTGTCAATTTTCATATTTCGGTGTTCTTTACAGAGCACTATGGCGTGCTCATTGTAATATACATAAGGTGAGTACTGAAAATACCAGTCTTCCCCTCCAAGTTCCATCTTCACCAGTCGATGATTTTGCCTTGCAGGGTGCTTGATATTGCCCCCATAGCCCGCATTTTCCACACAAAGCAAACATTTTGGATAGACTGAAGGTTTGGCTTCCTTCATCATTGCAATCTCTTTGGGGCTCTTTTCAGGTTTTGAAAGATTGATGGTGATATCCAGTTCACCGAACACTCCATTCGAAGTCCAGCTTACATTGTTTTTCACCCGGTCCATTCTGATATACGCACTCTTATTAGAAAGTGTATAGAAATAGGCAGTAGCTTTTTCTGGAGATTCATTGTGAAGTGCCCAAAATTTCTGATTGAGCTCTGAGTTCCTCGGCAATAGTTTTGACATCAACTCAGCCTGAAAAGACTCGATTTCATATTCGAGCTCAAGACGATCCTTGCGATTGGCAACAAAAGCTCCAAGCAAATCGTAAATGTCATCATCAGAGGTTTCTCTCACCACATCATCCAGATCGCATTCAATCTGAAGAAAACGCCAAAGTTCATTGCGTACCACTTCCACATCACAGCTTGTCATCAACTCATTTTTGATTCCATAATCCAATAATTTTTCAACCAAAACAAAATCATTCATGCCATACTCCCGCTCCGCTTGAAATAACGGCTTTGTAAAAACTAGGGACAAGTCCCGTCTGATCAGTGTAAACTCTACGGATATGATTCTCGTAATCTTCAACATGCGCCTTGTGTACAAGGGCTACAACGCACCCGCCAAAGCCGGCTCCTGTCATTCTGGCACCTAGCACACCACTGAGCGGTCTCCCTGCATCGACAATGATGTCGAGCTCATCACAACTGACTTCAAAATGATATCTGAGTGAATCATGGGACCTGTACATCCATTCCCCAAAAGCCATCAAATCTCCAGATTTCAGTGCGATGCTCGCCTGCTGAGTCCTATATTGTTCCATTACCGCATGATGAGTGCGTTTGTAAACTTCTTCAGAAGGCATCAGTTCAGTTAATGTCAACCACTCTTTCGGTGTCAACTCGCAGATCCCGCTGAGAGGCTTCGCTTCATTAAGTGCCTTGAGTCCAAGATCACAGGCAATCCTTCTTGCATTGTATGCGGAGTCCACCAGTCCTCTTTTCTTGTTGGTGTTGACGATCATCAGAAGATATTCACCAAGTTCAAGTGGTACATGATCGTACTCCAGTGTATTGCAATCGAGCAAGATGGCGTGGTCTTTTTCACACATGGCGATGGAAAACTGATCCATTATGCCACAGTTCACGCCATTGAATTGATTTTCAGATCTTTGACTGAGCAAGGCAATATCTTTTTTTGAAAATCCAAGTGCATAGTGGTCATTGATCATGGTCGCTGTCAATACTTCAATAGACGCAGAAGAAGAAAGACCCGCACCATTTGGCAAATCTCCAAAAAAGAGAACATCAAAACCATGATCAAGTACATTGCCCATCCTCTGAATCTCGTTGAAAATCCCCATAGGATAGTTGCACCAATCCATAGCGATGTCATATTCAATACTGCCAAGGTTGAACCTATAAATGCCTTGATCCTCAAAATTGAGGGAAATCATGTGCACTTCACGATCAAGTCTTGGTCTGATCAGCGCATAAGTTCCAAGGTTGATGGCGCAAGGCATCACCAGACCACCATTGTAGTCTATGTGTTCTCCGATCAAATTGACTCTACCAGGCGAGAAATACATAGCCAAATTGTCTATATTATCATCGAAATACTCGATGAATTTACTTATCATATTTTCCTTCACAATTCTTCCTCCATCCATCAAGAATTCACATAACCTTCGGGATGACCCTTATGCCATCTCCAGGCGTCTGTTATCACGCGCTCTACGTTGCTTAAGTGCGGTTCCCATCCGAGAATACGCTTTGCTTTTTCAGCGGATGCAACTAGAACAGAGGGATCTCCGGCTCTGCGTGGTCCAATTTCTACAGGAATAGGGTGTCCGGTGATTTTTCTGGAAATATCTATGATTTCCTTGACCGAAAAACCTTCTCCGGTTCCAAGGTTGAATATGTCACTTTCATTGCCCGCTCTGAGGTATTCAAGAGCCAATAAATGCGCATCGATCAAGTCGACCACATGAATGTAATCTCTGATGCAGGTGCCGTCCTTGGTCGGGTAATCCTCACCAAAAACTGAGATGGCCTTTCGTTTGCCGAGAGGAACCTCTAAAACCAATGGAATCAGGTGAGTCTCAACGACATGAGCTTCCCCGATTGTTCCAGACGAATCCGCACCTGCCACATTGAAGTATCTAAGTGAAACATATTTAATGCCATGAGCCAAATCCGCCCATTTGAACATTTTTTCCATCATTAGTTTTGATTCACCATAAGGACTTTCAGGCTTAGTCTCACAATTTTCAGTAATCGGTACTTCATTTGGCTCACCATAAACCGCTGCAGTGGAAGAAAATATGATTTTCTTTACACCAAATTCGCTCATGACTCTGAGCAATACATTAGCACCAGTCACGTTGTTGTCAAAATATTTTATGGGGAGCTTCACTGATTCCCCAACAAGTGAATTGGCGCTGAAATGCATGACTGCATCGATGGCATGCGCCTCAAAAACAGCTTTGAGTGCTTCGTAATTTCTAATGTCAACGTTATAAAATTTTACACCGGCCCCAACTGCCTCAATATGTCCGGTTTCCAGATTGTCGACGACAATCACTTCCTCACCTCTATCAAGAAGCATCTTGACAGCGTGACTTCCAATGTATCCTGCACCGCCTAGAACAAGTACCATAGCGTCTCCTTCTTTTCCAATTGATTTGTTACTACAATCATATCATATTGAAGATTAACGTCAATATTTTAGTAAATATTTACTTAAATTTTTCTTGCGGTTTTTCGACAAGAAACTTCCAATATTTCTTAGGCATCATGTGCATTTGCTGCCTTGGATTGTTGCGATGTTCAATTGCAATTCTTTTGAAATAAGTCTTCCACATGTCCTGATAGGCTTTCTCAGAACTTGATAGTTTCAAATCCTCGAGTCCATCAAGCGGACGAATATAGACTTCTTTTCCATCGTAAAAAGCAGCCATCTTTCTTTTGGTGTCGTGAATGACCCAAATCTGGTTTGAAAGCCGCTCCTTGAAGTGTCCGGTCATAAGAGTCAAAATGTTGGCTGTAGGTTCGAATGTCGCATATAAAATGCCGCTTTGCAGTTCCACAAACCGTATGAGCCCGAGTAACAAATGTGATTCCCTACAAACTTTATTGTAGATTTTATAAATTTTGTTGATATCTTGGTCGGCAAAAAAATCGAGTCCTTTCTCTCCCAGACGGTTCATCTTTTTTAGAAAACAGAAAAGATACGTCCCATATTGTTCATCATCAGACAAATAAGCATAGGCCGCTCTTCTGAATCCGATCTCACCGAATTCTTCCAGCAGCCATTTCGTGACTTTTTCAGCTTTCGAAGGATCAGTCTCCACTTCAGTCACGATAGAGAAACAATCCCTTTGATAAAATGCCGCACTGACCAATCTGGCTTCGCCGGCTTTCACACGGTCATTGAACATTTGGTAAATACCCGTTAATGCGCCTTCAAAACTCCCATCGTACAGATAATCTTTCATGACGATACCCCGAATTGGTTCGGATAAATCTCAAATAGAGAGATTTGAGGCGATACATCGGCCAGCAATTGTCTGATCAGAAATGGATTTTGATCGGCAGCAGTCATCATCTTTCCCTTACATGTTATGAAATACTTGGCGCGCTTGAGGACAACCCCCATGCGTTTCAGGGCATCAAAGTCCAGCGGACCAAATTTTCTGGATGCCACGATGCGCCTGGCAGTCACATTTCCGATGCCTGGAATGCGAAGAAGAGTCATCAGATCCGCACGATTGATCTCAATAGGAAAATATTGCATGTTTCTAAGTGCCCATTGGCATTTCGGATCAATCATCATCTCGAGAAACGGGTCTTCTTCAGTCAGAATTTCTCCAGCACGGAACCCATAAAATCTTAATAGCCAATCCGCTTGGTAAATCCTATGTTCCCTCATGAGTGATACCTCTCCGTATGGCTGACAGCTCGGTACATTGCCAACTGGTATGTAACTGGAATAGTAGACGCGTTTAAGGTCCATTTTCTTGTAAAACGATTCAGCGATTCTAAGAATATTGTAATCCGCTTCAGGTGTGGCCCCGACTATGAGCTGTGTGGTCTGCCCGGCAGGCACGAATTTTGGGGCATTCTTGAAACGTCCCTTATCGCTCCTGTATTCTTCGATGCCTTCTTTTATTTGCATCATCGGGTTGATCATGTCGATTCTGGACTTCTCCGGCGCGAGCAGCCTGAGACTTCTTGTAGTGGGCAGTTCAATGTTGATACTGATTCTATCCACATATTTCCCGGCTTCCTCAATCAGTTTGGCGTCCGCTCCAGGGATTCCCTTGAGATGGATGTACCCATTAAATCGCTCCACTGTTCTGAGGCGCTTCACAACTTCAATAAGCTGTTCCATGGTATAATTCGGATTTCTGACCACTCCAGAACTTAAAAAAAGACCTTCAATGTAATTTCTTCTATAAAATTGGATCATCAGATCCACAAGTTCATCCGGCGTGAATTCAACTCTTTTCAGCTTGTCATTGGAACTCCTGTTTATGCAATAGCCACAATCATAGATACATTTGTTGGTATAAAGTATCTTCAGAAGCGAGATACAGCGCCCATCGTCACTGAAACTGTGGCAAATTCCCGGTAGAGACGCGCTACCAAGGGCATTCTTCTCCCCAGGTCTCGAACTTCCACTGGACGAACATGAGACATCATATTTTGCTGAATCCGCTAAAATCGCCAATTTATCAAGCACTTCCATTTTGCACCTCCTAAAACAGAACATGTGTTCTATTCTATTATATACTCCCTTCACCCTGATGTAAATAAAAAAAGCGGAGCACCAGGGCTCCGCAATCCTTTGATTAATAATAGAAGTAATCGCCTTCTATGTTTTTGTAAAAATCTTCTGCTTTTGACTTGAATGGTACCATATTGAAGTAAAGACAATCTTCAGCGACCTGGATTCCAAGCATGGCTCGTCTAGCAGCAATAAAACTGTTTTCTCTTGGCTGCAATGTTGAGAAACTGCTGTAATAAGCCGGTGGGAATTGGCCTCTTTGGAAAATGACATCATGAATCGTGTTCGGAAACCTCGGGTCTGCCACTCGATTGAGCACCACGTTTGCAACTGCCGTCTTTTTTACCACCGAACCATCTCTGGCTTCGATGTCGACGATTCTTGCAAGCCACAACAAGTCTTCATCTGTGTAACTGCCTAGGTTCACAATCTCATCAGCCGATACAGTCATCGACGGATGACTCACTTTCGTTGTGAGTTCGTTTTCGTCCCATACATAGTTGAATCCAAACAGTTCCGACAAATAGTTCATCGGTACAAAGATTCTTCCGTTTACAGTTCTAGTGGAGTGCTCCATTGGAACATACTCATTATTGATTAAAACTTTGTTTGAATCCATACCAAAACTGACATAATTTCCATCTTTATATACTACGGCCAGTTTTGAAAGTTCCAGCCAAGTGACATCAATTCCTAATCTCTGAGCAAACATTGAAACGGAACCGTAAACAACTCCTGAATCAACGAGAGTCATATCGTCATTGTTTATAATCTGATCGTTGATTGATAATAGCGAGTCACTTGCAAAACCTGCACTTGAAATCACGATAACCATCAAAGTCATCAAAAGCAATGCTTTAAACCTCATAAATCCTCCTATGAAAATTACTATTCATAGATTCTACCACAAAAAAGGAGAATAATCAAAATTTACTCGAAATAACGCACTCCAGCTCTGATGATTTTGAAGTCTTTTTCACCATAAATGTTCTTGTATAAGTTCTTTCCGATGCGTTCAACATGACCCATTTTACCCAGAATTCTACCGTCTGGCGATGTAATGCCTTCAATGGCATCCACAGATCCATTGAGATTGAAAGCACCATCATAAGTCGTGTTTCCTGACTGGTCGACATATTGTGTGGCAATCTGACCGTTTTTCGCCATCAGATCAATGGTCTCAGCATTGGCATAAAATCGTCCTTCACCATGTGAGAAAGCGGTTTTATAAATCTCATCCACGTTAGCATCAGCCATCCAAGGTGACATTACAGAGGCCACTCTCACTCTACCCATTCGTGCAACGTGTCGTCCAATTTTGTTGAAAGTCAGTGTAGGCGCATCTTGATCCAGCGCTTTGATTTCTCCATATGGCAGTAACCCCAGTTTGACGAGTGCCTGAAAACCGTTGCAAATTCCGATCATCAATCCATCACGGTTGCCTACTAGTTCCATTACCGCCTCAGCCACTCTAGGATTTCTTAGAACCGAAGCAATGAATTTTCCCGACCCTTCAGGTTCATCGCCTGCGCTGAATCCTCCCGGTAAAGCCAATATTTGAGCGTTACGGATCATTTTCACCAACATTTCGATGGATTCATTTATATCCGCGGTATTTCTGTTTCTAAATACAAAGGTCTCAGCGTCTCCTCCAGCTTTGTTGAATGCACTTTGAGTGTCATACTCGCAATTGGTACCTGGAAAAATCGGTATGAGAATCTTAGGTTTGATGGTTTTTATAGAAGGTCTATGTGTGTTTCTTTCATTATAAGTGTGTCTTTTCGCAGGCCCTTTTTCTTCGAATACTGTAGGAAATACTTGATTCAATGGCTGTTCCCAAACTGTTTTCGCCTCACTGATCACGATTTTTATATCCTTGTGACTTAAAACAGGATTCTGTGTTGTTTTTCCAACCTTTAATAGCGCTTCTACATTAGAATAGTTGTTTTGGTGTTTTGAGTCAACCTCAAACACAATGCTACCATATGCCTCTTCAAATAGAATTTTCTTGTCCAGTGGTTCAAGTTCGACACCAATGCCATTACCAAAAGCCATCTTGGTGAGTGCTACTGCAATTCCACCTTTACCGATTGCATAAGCCGATAAAATTTCCCCGCTGTCTATTCCTTTTTTGATGAATGAGTAACCTCTTAATAATGTGTCAAAATCCACCAACTGGTTGTCGTCTCTTTTTGCTTGCCAGGCATAGATCAAAGAATCCGTTTTCTTGAGTTCCGGAGAGATGATTTGCTCAGCTTTACCAGTCGCTACAGCAAAGGAAATCAATGTAGGGGGTACATGAATATCTTTGAAAGTCCCAGACATGGAATCTTTTCCACCTATGGCAGCCGTTCCAAAACTGGATTGAGCCAAGCTCGCACCAAGAAGAGCCGCAAATGGTTTTCCCCATTTTTCTGGAGATTGGCCAAGTTTTTCAAAATACTCCTGAAGTGACAATCTGATTTTTTTATAATCCGCACCGGTAGCCACGAGTTTTGCTACAGAATCCACAACAGCGTAGAATCCGCCGTGGAATGGCGACCACTTTCCAATTTCGGGATCATACCCATAACTCATCATTGAAACTGTGCTTGTTTCAGCACCCAGCACGGGTATTTTTGCCACCATAGTCTGTGTTGGAGTGGATTCACTTACACCGCCGAACGGCATCAGGATTGTTCCACTGCCTATGGTGTTGTCAAACCTTTCAACCAGTCCTTTTTGTGAACAGACATTGAGGTCTGATAACACCTCAAGCCACCCCCTGTTTTCTGTTTTATCGAAAAATCCCGTTTGATCAGGAGTTTTTACTTTGATATTCATTTGACCTCGAACACCGTTGGTATCCAAAAATGCTCTGGATAGATCGATGACAGATTGACCCTTCCACTTCATGATCAGTCGTCCCGAATCCGTGACCTTGGCAACAACAGTGGCATCCAGATTTTCAATTCCGCACATTTCAATGAATCGATCGGCATCCTCAGGAGCCACAACCACCGCCATGCGCTCTTGGGATTCTGATATCGCCAGTTCGGTTCCATCTAAACCTTCGTACTTTCTTGGGACAACATCGAGATTCACTTCAAGACTGTCAGCTAGTTCACCGATTGCAACCGAGACGCCACCGGCACCGAAATCATTACATCTTTTGATCAAGCGTGTGACGTTCCCATCCCTGAAAAGTCTTTGAATTTTTCGTTCAACAGGCGCATTGCCTTTTTGTACCTCGGCTCCGCACTCTAAGAGACTGTCCTCGTCATGTGCTTTTGACGAACCCGTAGCTCCACCTACACCATCTCTTCCAGTCGCTCCTCCGACCAATATGATCACATCCCCCGGAACAGGAGTTTCCCTGATGACGTTTTCTTTCGGAGCGGCTCCTATAACTGCGCCAACTTCCATTCTTTTCGCAAGGAATCCATCATCGTATATTTCAGAAACATGACCGGTGGCTAGACCAATCTGATTGCCGTAAGCACTGAAACCAGCTGCAGCCTTTTGAGTAATTACCTTCTGCGGCAATTTTCCTTCTATAGTAGTGTGGATTGGCTGTGTAGGATCTGAAGCTCCAGTCACTCTCATACTTTGGTAGACATAGCTTCTACCAGAGAGAGGATCTCTGATTGCTCCACCAAGGCAAGTTGCTGCACCACCAAAAGGTTCAATCTCAGTAGGATGATTGTGTGTCTCATTTTTAAACATCAAAAGCCATGGTTCCACCTTGTCATTGACATCCACTTCAATTTCTATGCTGCAGGCGTTGATTTCCTCAGAGACATCAAGATCTTTAAGCCCTCCGCTTTTTCTAAGTGATTTCATGTTGATTGTGGCGAGATCCATAAGTGACAAGGATCTGTCTTTAAGTGGATACACAAAGTCCCTCAAATGAATGTAATGTTCATAAGCGGATTTCATGGACTCCGCAAATGGACCGTCCTCAAATTCGACATCAGTGATTTCAGTCATGAAAGTCGTATGTCTACAATGATCGGACCAATAAGTGTCGATAACTTTAAGTTCAGTAACTGTAGGATTTCTTTTTTCTTCATCCTTAAAATAGGATCTGACAAAGGCGAGATCAGCTGCAGACATGGCAAAACCCATGTCAGTTCTGAAGGTTTCAAGTTCCTCTTGAGCAAAATCTATGAACCCCTCAATAATTCCCACCGCTTCAGGGGTATGAAATCTCATTTCAAGAGTCTCTGGTGGATCGAGCGGCACTTCATGGGATTCCACCGGATTGATCAGATATTTTTTGATTTGTGTCATGGCATCTGAATCCAAATTGCCTTCAAGGCTGAAAATCTTTGACGCAGACATCACCGGACGTTCCTTCAGAGTAACAATTTCAATACATTGTAGCGCAGAGTCCGCTCTTTGGTCATATTGACCAGGTAAAAACGCAACTCTAAAAGCCAATTTGCGGTCAAAGTCGTTTAATTCATCTTCATAGACCTTATCCACATTTGGCTCGGATAGGATTGTTGCCTTCACTTTCTCAAGGTCTGAAACATCAAGTCCTTCAACATCATAACAATTGATGATTCTCACCTTTTCAAGCGCATCGATACCAAGCGTATGTCTTAAATCATTCAGAAGTGCTGTTGCTTCCACATTGAAACCTTCCATTTTTTCCACAAGAATTCTCTTGACCATATCATATCCTCCAGTCGGAACATTCACTTTTTCTTAATTGTATCATGTCCTTATGTATTAATAAAATTAATATTTTTAATATGCTTGATAAGCTGTGCTTATGCATGACGTTCATAAACACAATATTTAGTTTTCTTAACATTTGACTGTTTAAGTGGTCGTTATACTGGTATAATATCATTAGCAGAGCTTATCGTTATATCAAAAACAATCAGTGGGATTAATTATGACCATCCACCTTTCAGGAGGCCAAACATGATACCTGACAATCAGAAATCACATTCTTCGATCAACTTCGAACTCTACAAATTTTTCTATCATAGCGCTCATGACCTCAACTTTTCAAAAGCCGCAAACACACTTCATGTGACGCAGTCTGCCGTCAGCCAAGCCATAAAATCACTGGAGACCCAACTTGGAGTCGAATTGTTTTTTAGGCAAGGGCGCAGCATCAAACTAACTTTCGAAGGCGAAATACTCTACAAACATATTGAAAAAGCATATAACTTCATCAAATCGGCGGAAAATTCGATCCATAGTATCAAATCACTTGATGAAGGCACTATTTTCATAGGTGCGAGCGATACCATCACCAGATATTTTCTGATCTCAAAGATCAAGGCTTTTCATGCACTTTACCCCAAAGTAAAAATCTCCATAAACAACCGACCTTCACCCAGATCGGTGGAAATTCTTAGAAATGGTGAGATCGACATCGCAGTGATCAATGTCAATCCAAAAGCGCATTATGATGGGCTTGAAGTCCATCCCTTCACCACAATCGACAATGTCTTCATATGTAGTGGTCTGAGAGAGGACATCTACACACGTAACCATCAACTTGGCGACCTTGCGGATTATCCGCTCATCTGTCTCGAAGAAAAATCCACCACGAGAAATGTGCTCGATGCCTTTTATGAACAGCATAATCTTCCTCTCAGCCCAGCTTTCGAATTCGGTTCACTGGAAGTCATCCTCGAATCGGTCAAAGCGGATATGGGAATTGGATTCGTCACCAAAAATATCGCAGCTAATGCCATAAAAAAGCAATCTGTAAGAGTGATCCCTGTCAAGGAGGCAATTCCCAGCATCACAGTCAGTGTACTTACAAACAAAAGTAAGCCACTATCACTAGCGGCACAAAAATTCTTCGAACTTTTAACTTCGAACTACCATTAAAGGAGGTTCATCCTATGCCTGAGAACAGCATCCATAAAACGATACAAGAAAAAGGTTATTTTTATCTCAATGAAGGTGAATTCGATGTTCATCTTTTTCATGAAGGCACATTTTACAAGAGCCATGAGTTCATGGGGGCACATCCAATAAATCGCTTCGACACGGATGCGGTCAGATTCATCGTCTGGGCACCGAATGCTCTAAAGGTACATATAGTCGGTGACTTCAACGATTGGGATGCAACCGGATACCCGATGCAGCGCATCAAAAATAGCGGTTTATGGCAAATATGTGTCGCAAACGTTCAGCCGTTCGATCGATACAAATACCGAATCACCACTTCTGACCATAAAGAACTATTTAAAGCGGACCCTTATGCGTTCCATGCAGAGGAAAGACCTGAGACCGCCTCGAAATACTACAACCTCGATGGTTACATATGGCATGATGAGGCTTGGATGAAAAAGCGGGATGAACTGGACGATTACAACCGACCAATCAGTATTTACGAGGTCAACTTACTCTCCTGGCGTAAAAAGTATGACGACAGTCAATATTCCTATCACGATTTGGCACAAGAACTGATTCCGTATGTAAAAGAGATGAATTTTACCCACATTGAACTCATGCCTGTCATGGAACATCCTTTTGACGGTTCATGGGGATATCAAGTTACTGGTTACTTCGCTCCGACAAGCCGATATGGTACTCCAAAAGATTTCATGTATTTCGTGGACACTTGTCACCAGAATGGTATCGGTGTGATCCTGGATTGGGTTCCTGGACATTTTTGCAAGGATGCCCATGGACTTTATAAGTTCGATGGAGGCAATGTTTTCGAATCCGATGATTATGACCGAGCACATAATGATGAATGGGGCACAGCCAACTTTGATTACGGCAAACCTGAAGTTCAGTCGTTCCTTATATCGAATTTGCTGTATTGGCATGATTATTATCATGTGGACGGGATCAGAATCGACGCAGTCGCCTATATGCTCTATTTGAACTTCGGTGGCAAGCTGCTCAAAAACCAGTATGGTGGTTTTGAAAATCTGGAGGCCGTAGAATTCATCAAAAAAATGAACGAGGTCATCTTCAGCTACTATCCAAAAACCTTGATGATGGCAGAAGAAAGTACCGCATGGCCAATGGTCTCATGGCCAACTGCCTCTGGCGGACTTGGTTTCAACTATAAATGGAACATGGGCTGGATGAACGATATTTTGGAATACATGCAACTCGATCCAGTTTTCAGAAGCGGATTTCATAGAGCACTCACATTTACGATGACCTATGCGTTCTCAGAGAATTTCATATTACCACTCAGCCACGACGAAGTGGTCCATGGTAAAAAGTCACTCCTAGAAAAAATGCCGGGCAATTATCAAGAAAAATTTGCGAATCTGAAATTATTATTCGCTTACATGTACGCACATCCGGGTAAAAAGCTATTATTCATGGGGTGCGAATTTGGTCAATTCATCGAATGGAACGAATGGCAGGCACTGGATTGGCATCTTTTAGGTTACGAATCCCATAAGTCAATGCAAACCTTTGTGAAAGAACTCAATCTTCTTTATAAAAATGAAGCATGCCTGTTTGAAATGGACACCACTTATGAAGGTTATGAATGGATTGAAGTAGACAACTCGGATGAAAGTGTCATCTCGTTCGAACGGATAGACCGTTCCGGAAACAGAATGATTGCCATTTTCAACTTCACTCCGATTCCTAGGGATCACCACCCAATTGGAGTCAATGCCCTTGGAGAATATGAGATTCTCATGAACACATGTTGGGAAGACTTCGGCGGAGTCTACCAAAACACTCCAGTAGTTTATACAGCCATCGAGACACCTGAACACAACAAACCTTACTCCATTCGGGTCAAACTCCCCGGTCTTGGAGGTTTATATCTAAAAGTTAAGGAGGATTAATTCTATGAAAGAAGGCAAAATGATTGCAATGCTCCTCGCTGGTGGTCAAGGCTCAAGACTCAAACTATTGACCAGCGACGTTGCGAAACCTGCAGTACCTTTTGGCGGCAAGTACAAAATTATCGATTTTCCGCTAAGCAACTGTTCCAATTCGAACATATTCGATGTTGGAATACTGACGCAGTACAAACCGTATCTCCTTAACTCTCACGTTGGAATAGGCAGCGCATGGGACCTCGACCGTCCAAATGGCGGTGTGAGAATCCTTCCTCCATACACCAACGAGGAAGGTGGCCGATGGTACAAAGGCACTGCAAA
>Ga0255398_1020_pt1 | contig 21510 bp, 13 predicted proteins | sample ANMaggSeSYBR01K3_FD_182119 | JGI IMG/M metagenome (GOLD analysis project Ga0255398, IMG submission 182119) | Sediment cell enrichment communities from methane seep in Santa Monica Basin, California, United Staets - ANME aggregate JGI... | ecosystem: Environmental > Aquatic > Marine > Cold seeps >...
TTTGTATCCAATTTGTTGACTTTCGATGATTTCAAACTGAGATTGCGTGCTTATAATCTGATTTACTCAATTCTTCCGTATGCTGACGAGGCGCTGATTGAACAAACAGCCATCAGAAGAGTTGTTTCAGTCGATAACCCATCCACAGGAGACCCTGCGGAAAATTATGCTCGACTTAAACTGGCTGAAAATCTCAAAATGGATCAGGCTACAATTGATTATCTTAAAGCCATATGCATAGATGACCTACAGTATACTTCAAACATTTTTTTAAGCAATCTGAAATCGGCGACACTTGACGTGGCCAAAAGATTTCAGATAGAGCTATTGATGAGAAACACTTTGTTATATGATTATGATAACAGCTTTTACATGGCTATGCACCTTTGTAATCTACTCAAAGTGAGTGCTCTTGAATCCGTTAGGAATACAGCGGGTAGAATGTTGCTTCATATCATTCCCCATTTGAACTACGAGCAAAAAAACGATATCGCAGTGGAATTGATTAGAGCGCTTGAAATGGAAAGCTTTGAATTTACCAAGTATATTCCACCCTATTTGGGGAAGATTATTTTACATGTGAAACCTAAGGAACTGGATGAAATCATCGAGAGTTTTGAAAAGAAGATGAGCACCAACAATGAGAAGCTCATCTCACTGATTGTCAAAACCGTCGGATACGCAGTTACTCGTTACGCTGATTACAGATATGCGTTCAAAGAACGTGTCGACTCACATGAAAATCGAATTCTCAGATTATATGGCGTATTGTTCAACGGATTTGTGCACAGTTCCAGTTTTGTCAATCAGACTGCCTTCAGTGTTGTGGCAAAAGATGTTTATTCCGATTCAGTCTTGAATCTTAAAAAGAAGGAGTACCTGTACAAACTCACCATCAAAAAAGTCATGTCATTGATGGTCAATACTGATGAGGCCAATGATCTGATTTTTTACAACAACTCCGCATCACTGAAATACATCTATAATTTTATTTCTGAGTTCAGACATGATTTTGGAGAAATTCCACTTAAACCGAACAAAAGAATCGCATTTTTTCCTGGAGCGTTTGACCCGTTTACATTGAGCCATAAGCAAATCGCAAATGACATCAAAAAACGGGGGTTCGAGGTTCTACTTTACGTGGATGAGTTCTCATGGTCCAAAAGAACCCAACCGAATCTGATTAGGCGAAGTATCATCAAAAGATCAGTTGCGAGTGAAATAGATGTCTTTCCGTTTCCTCGTGATGTCACAGTCAATATTGCCAATGACAAGGACTTGAGACGCCTCAAGAAACTGTTTCCTGAATCCGAGGTATTTTTGGTGGTCGGTACCGATGTAGTTATGAACGCCTCAGCTTACAACAAGGAAGATCTAGGATTCTTAGGTGAGATTCCGCACCTGATTTATGAGAGGGGTGGCCTTGATCCGTCTGCAGATGAAATTGAGCTGTTGAACTCAAAAATAAAAAAACTCCATCCACACACATTGAAATTCACATTACCAAAAGCATACGAGACCATCAGCTCGACATTGATCAGGGACTATATTGATGAAAACCGAGATATATCCACACTCATTGAACCTCTTGCACAAAATTTCATTTATGAGAAGGGATTGTATCAAAGAGAGCCGATGTTCAAAAGTATGATGACGACAAAATCGTTGTCACTCGACATTGTCGATGAGCTATCTGATGCGTTCAAAAAAGAAATTCAAAGTGTATTCAGCAACGAAATACAGAGTAATTTAGAAAATATGGAAAAACTCTATACTCAAGAACGTTTAAAAGTATTGGTGTTGAGAAACCTTGAAAAAAACAAGGAAATTATTGCTGTTTCAATATTCCATTGGTTAAGAGCCACGGATATCCATTATGAGTTTGAAGATCCGTCCATCCTTAGATATGTCAGGAATAATTCTGTTGGTCGCATTCTCGTGATCGATGGCATATTCAAAAGAAAACAGACAGACTTTAAGAATCTGGAACAAATCATGTTGACTGAGACGCTCGCAAACGCGTTATCGCGCGATTATACTTACTGTGTATATAAAGAGTCCGTCAGGGATCACATCAGCAAAGAAATGAATGAGGCACTAATCAATCAAGGTTTCATCAATATAACATCGGTAAAGACAAATGAAATTGCTTATGCTGTAAATATGTCTTCACCCAGCACGCTTAATCTCGATATACACTCACAGTTTAAAGATCCTTATAAGACGATGCCTGAACTTTCTGCTGTCATGGCAAAAGCTAGGGTAAGACTTCAAAAAGCCATGACTGAACTATATCCTGGCAATTTGGTTCTAAGTTTTGACCGTTCAATGATCTACGAGACGTTAATCAAAAAAGTGTGTGAGGAAAACAATGTTCCTGCAGTCCCACAAAATCCTAAAGTGCTCGGGGATGCCATGTGTGTGCCGTTTGGTGCGGTATTCAAAAAGTGGATACTTCCCAATACGATCACCAAAACCTTGCATGCAGAAAAGTACTTCTCCACGGATTTGGCAACCCATCAAATTAAGGAGTATCCATACTATCTTGATATTGAAAATCAAATCAAGATGCTCAAATCCTATGATAAACCGATAATTTTAGTGGATGATCTTTTAAATAAAGGCTATCGATTACAGGCTTTGGTACCATTTTTCAAGAAGTATCACGTGGAGGTACAAAAGTTCATCGTAGGCATAATGTCAGGTAGTGGCAAGGAAATAGCCGAATCAATGAACCTTAATGTCGATGCGGCATATTTCATTCCTAAAATCAAAGTTTGGTTCTATGAAAGCAAGTTATATCCTTTCATTGATGGAGATGCCATTTGGCGTGGCAGCATACCAGACAGCAATTTGATCAATTCCGTCAACTTGATTTTACCTTATTCCTCTGCGGCCTATATAGAAGGCGCCACCAAGGAATCCATATATAATCTTTCAGAAGTGGCTCTCATAAATGCTATTGAAATCATGACCGCAGTAGAAACCGTTTATGAAAAACTAAATGACCGTTTGTTGACCATCAACCGTTTGGGTGAAGTGCTCAATACTCCTAGGTATCCTGACAAAGGAAAAAATATATTTTACTCCAACAATATCCGCCCGTCAGAGTACATTAAGGATGATCTTGAACAACTGAAAAAACTCAAATCATTTTATATTGGATAGGTGAAAAAAATGTATATTTACAAAAAAGATGAATGGCAATTGATCAGTTTCAATACATTGCCTGGACTAGAACAGATGATTTCTGCATTCGATAGCCAATTTGATCGCAACGTGATTGTTTTTAACGCACCACTAGGGACCACAAAAGCATGTTTCCATTTCGAAAAACCGGATTGTGAGACAGAGACTTTGGATGCACTTTATTCTGACCTTGAAAATGCTGATGACGAAGTGATTAATGAACTGATAAAAAACGGCAAAACAATTGCTCTTAACATCAATTATCTGATCAATCGATATGATACATCCGGTGTTGATCTTTGGAATCAAATGATCATTTTTCTTAATGAGCAAGCCGATTTTCATAAAAAGAAAAAATCAGTCAATCTATTAGGACTTGGAGACGTGGGGAGCATGCTGACCATTGGTCTCAAACTGCTTGGTGGTGAATGTATCGGTGAAATTGGTATATTTGATCTGAATGACAATCAAAAAAGCCGGTGGGAAATGGAACTCAACCAGATTACCACCAATCCAAGGATCAGGGTTAAAGCGATAGAATATGATCAACTTTTTGATGCGGATGTATTTGTATTCTGTGCGTCCAAGTATGTCCCGAAAGTCGGCGAAAATGTCGAAGATGTCAGAATGGTACAATTCAATGAAAATTCAAAAATCGTTTCTTTGTACGCCAAAGAGGCAAGAAATTCGAACTTTAAGGGCATTTTTGCAGTTGTCTCGGATCCTGTGGATTTATTGTGTCTTTCTGTTTTTGATGCTTCCAACAGGGACGATGCTGGTGAAATGGATTACAAAGGACTTTTTCCTGAGCAGATAAGAGGCTATGGACTTGGTGTTATGGACGGAAGAGCAAAGTATTATAGTCGCTTGATGAATTTGTCCTATGATGAAAAAGGACGCGTATTCGGCCCTCATGGATCTGCATTGGTCGTTTCTGCTGATGTAGGGCAAGAGGATGATGTATATTCTCTTCAATTGACAGAACAGGTCATTCACGCCAATTTGGATGTTCGTGCTTTGGGATTCAAACCTTTTATTGCTCCTGCTCTATCCTCTGGAGCTGATGCCATAGTATCCACTTTAAATGGGCAGTGGCATTATAGTGCGACTTTTGTGGGGGGGATTTACTGGGGCACCAGAAACAGACTCTCCACATACGGCACTGAATATGAAGCTTTGACACTGGGTTCTGATTTGCTCAACCGAGTAAGACAGTCGTATCATAATTTGGAGGAAGCATGGGCACAATTGAAATAATCAATTTTGGATGCACCAACGTCAAAATTCTTCAGATGCTTGAAAAAACAGCGTCAGAGGTGAATTTAACTCTTAATGGACAGGAACCTCCAGCGTTTTCCAAAAGATTGTTGTTTGTCATACAATTGGATGAAATAGGAGAAAATACTGAAGCAAGCGCATTTTTAAAGTCCAACCTTGAAAGTGGTTACTTTAAAAACAGCATAGCCGCAATCGTGGTGCTCTCCAGTTCTGATTTATATACAAAGTCATATTCAAAAAAATGGATTTTTGTTGCCAATTCTTTGGGGTGTGAGATGATTGGACATCCACTGGTCGAAATAACTGGTGGGTATCAGAACTTTAACACATGGACAAAAACTGTCGATGAACCACTTGAAACTATAGCAATGGGACTTGTCAGATCATTGGTGACCAGACTTGCTGAATATAAGAATTTGAAGTTGAAACAATCAAAAGTCTTGGTGTTACATGCCGGCCACAAGAAAATATCAAATACATTGATGTTGTGGGAACGTATTGAGAGCAAACTGTCAGAACGCCTTGGTCCAGAGGTATCCATCAAGACTCTACATGTTGAAGAGGGTCTAATCAGAGATTGTTATGGCTGTGCTTTTGAGACTTGTACTTATTATGCGATGAGTAGGAGTTGCTTTTACGGAGGTTTTGTCGTCGAATCGCTTTACCCAAGTCTTGAAGAAGCTGATTATGTAGTTTGGATATGTCCCAATTACAATGATGCAATCTCTGCTAAATTGATGGCTGTTGTCAATCGTTTGACAGCACTATATAGAAATATGAGTTTTCATGAAAAATATATACTTGCTGTAGTCGTATCAGCAAATTCAGGAAATGATGTTGTCTCCAGTCAATTGATTGGTGCTCTGAACATTAACAAGGGTTTCAGGTTGCCTCCTAAATTTGCTTTGATGGAAATGGCCAACGAACCTGGGGAGATTTTTAAAAAGGAAAGTATTGATTCCACAATAAACAATTATGTCAACAACGTGTTTGAAATCATGCACAAAAATATGAAGTAATTTTAATAAATCGCTTTCATTTTATTTTCAATGTGGTATAATAATTACAACAAAACCAGTTCACAATTGAATATGCAGTTTGAAATGAGTGATGTTGAATTAACCTGACCATTTTTTAAAGGGAGTGATACCGCCAGAGAATTTTGTAGTATCATATAGGTTGTCGTTGAAATTTAATGATTTAGATTTGCTTATGTAAACCACGTGTTTCAGCCAATGTGTAGGGTCACAAGGATCCTGAATAATAAATTAGGCGATGGAAACAGTGGATAGCAATGATTGTAAAATTTTTCAAGAGCTGGATTGTTGATGTTGTGTGAATTCTAAGAAATGGTTATTTTGACCAGATTAAGAGAAAGGGTGATTCCACCAGAAACACAAATTGAATTTATATGTTAAAAAGTTCCTCTCATAATGGATTAGAGAGGAACTTTTTTGTTTGCAAAGAGGTTGCATTGTTCCTCGTTGCGCATTGCGGTCACCATACTTTTTCTACTGTGTGGGACCGCCATTTCTAGTTGCTTCACCAGTTGACCAATAGATTCTCTTTTTGTATGTCGATCCATCGGACAAGGACTTTTTAAAACCGGTATGCCCTCAGATTTGATCAAACCTTTGATATCCATTTCCGTGGAATTCATGAAGGGCCTAATCACATGTATATCTGCTCTGGTCAAATGCGATTTATACTCAAGAGTATTTAATTTCCCGGAATAAAGCATGTTGAGAAACATGGTGGTAAGGGCATCGTCTTGATGGTGCCCAAGGGCCAATACATTGAGCCCTTTATTGTTCATTGTATCCGATAAAGTACCTCTTCGCATATTTGCACAGAGGGCACAAGGATTCTTTTCTTCCCTGATCTCAAAAACAATTTTTGCTATATCTGTTTGAACAATGGTATATGGAACATCAAGTTCTCCGCAAAATATCTTTGCTGCTTCAAGATTGAAGTTGTTGAACCCCATATCCACTGTGATGGCTTCAAGGTCGAAATTAAATGGTGCAAATTTCTGAAACCTTTTGAGCAGGTATAGCAAAGCCATACTGTCTTTGCCACCCGATAATCCGACAGCAACACGGTCACCATCTGAAATCATGTCATATTCTTGTATGGTTCTACGCATATTACCTAAAAGCCTTTTCATTAAGCCACCTTTCATCTGTCCATTCAATTCTCAAAATCATACTCGAGTGAGTAAGGTTCGCTCCATTCACCATCTTTGTCTTTTGCCTTTAGTGTAATGGTGTATTTTCCTTCAGTCTCAAAAATTGGGAATAGATTCTCATCACTGAAACTTTGTACGAACTCGTCTTCAAAATAGATTTCCCAGAGGTATTCATCAATGTTCTTTTTTCCTGTGGATTCATTCATGAATGCGACGCGACTTTCCATAAGAGGCTCAATGATGAAATGAGCCTCAACAGGTTCGTTTCCTAAAATCATCTTGCCTCCAAAAAATATGAGAATGACTAGTAAAATCCCAATCACAATAGGAACTATAGGCAGTTTTTTCTTAATAATTAGGTCTTCTTCATGTTCATTTTCGGTACCAGTGAATAAATTGTTCATTTCATAGTCCAGTTCATCTTCGTCATCGACCTCACGAGGTTTTCTTGAAGATGAAGCACTCGGCAGAACATCTGGAATATCTTCATCATGTGATACCGGAACTTCCTCGGTATCTTGAACATCCTGTACATCCATTTCATTCGGAACAATTTCCACACCTGGGACTGACAATGCGGGTTCCACCGGTTCAGATTCCATGATCAATTCATCTTCGAAACTTATTTCCGCCTCTTTAATGATATCTGATGGAACTGAATCTGTTATTTCCTCATGGATAATTTGCTCAGCAGATGGTTTGCTTTGCTTTGGTATGGTTTTTAAAACTGGTGCTTCAGATTCAAGATCGTTGATGACGATGTTATACTCAAAGTTCACGGATTTTAAAGCATCCGTTTTTTCATAAATGAATATATCCTTGAATTGTTTTCTTAGTAAATTAAACGAGAAAATGGAGTGGGTTCCAATCAATAGATTGTCAATAAACTCACTGTGATACCCCTTTGAATCGTAAAGAACTTTCTCTATGGTCATACCGATTTGTCCAAACACTTCAGTCAGTTCAACAGAGTCCTCATTTGAATAATCAATCAATTCTCTGGATTTCAATTGATGATCGACGACTGCAATTTGATCCACATCCACCAATTGTATTTTTATGGCATCGGGAAATTGCTCGTATATGATCAGACTTTTTAACCAATCATAGACCATTTGTACACGAGTTTCATAATTGATTTGATTTTGCTTCAAGTATTTCTTTAAGGTAGAGCCACCAAGTTTTTTGAAAATGATGTGAAATCCATTGTCATCTTCGATAGTATCGAGCACATTATGAAGATGATCCTTCAGTAAATGTCTGACAGTTCGAGTTAGTGAGTCTGGCTGGTAATGTGTTATTACTACCACCTCGTTTTCAGTTTCTTTATCTGTGGCACTTGAAAAACATTGCGTGTCGTCTTCATATAATAATTTCCATTTGGTAAATTGATCAAGTTTCATCTGAATCCTCCAAGCGTATATTCCGGTCTATCATTATCAATTATATAATACACTGGCTTCCACGTCGAGAATACTTTATAATTTGATTAGGTGTTTATAAAGGAGAATAGTTATGATTAGAGTATTACATTTGTCAGATCTACACCTCAACACAGGATTTGGAAGTAAAAAGCAGAGTGTGAGAGAAAGCCTGAAAGAAGCTTTATTGAACGCTTTCGAGAAGAGTGCCAAGTATGCGATTGTCAATCAACTTGATGCTGTGATTATCGCTGGAGATCTGTTTGATAATGACAATATAAATTTTCATATGGAGAAACGAATTTTAAGAAATATCCAATTGTTGCTGGATTCAGACATAGATATCATTTATAGTTCAGGAAATCATGATCCAATGGATACGACTGACATTTTGAATGCAATTAAAACCCATCATAGATTTCATGTATTCGAAAGTGATGAGATCACTACAAAAGTGCTTTACTCAAAAGATGGAACACCATATCAGTTGGTGGGATGTGGTCACAAATCAAAAGGAGAAAAGCGAAATTTGATCAAGAAATATCCAATCAAAAATAATAGTCTGCCATGGATTGGGGTTGCACATGCAAGTGTTCCATCAGCTAGAACCATAAGTGAGAAGGAAAGCTATATGCCCACTGCACTTAGTGATATAGAAATTCTAGATTATGATTACTTTGCACTTGGACATATCCATATACGTCAAATGCTGACATCTAAGATTGCATACAGCGGAAATATTCAAGGTTTATCAATAAAGGAAACAGGAAAAAAAGGTGGATATTTGATTGAACTTGATATGAATTTGACTAATGTCATTCCCGTGGATTTTCATGAGATCGAGTGGGCATTCTTTGAACTCGATTTGACGTCAGATATAACAGATTCGGAAAGTTTGTCAGAAAAGATATCGAACTTAGTGACAGATTATGTTTCAAGTAGTGATGTGAAATTTATATGTCGGATTGCGCTTAAAGGAAGAACAGTACTCTATAAAGAGCTCAAAGAGACGTCAAACATAAGTTTCTTGGAAGATGACCTATGTAATGAACTTGATTTGCTTGATCTTGAGATCAGGACAGACGGCATAACAAAAAATGTTGATCTGGAAGCATTGAAACGTGAAGAGACCGTGCTTTCTTATGCACTCAATCAACTTGAAAACTATTCTGAATCGCTGGAGTTGATGAGAAGAATGTATGCACTACCCATTTTCCCTCGAGGAATGACGGAAAGTGAAAAAAAGGATTTCATTTTATCAAAGCTTAAAAAAGTTCAAAATGAAATTGTGAATCGGATGGTGAGGAACGACTATGATTATTAGAGCGCTGAATTATACAACATACGGTAAAATTGAAGATGAATCCTATACTCTTTCATCGGGACTCAATATTTTTTATGGTGAAAATGAAGCAGGAAAGTCAACAGTGTTCAACAGTCTATTTACTTTGCTGTATGGTTTCGATCCTGCAAATAGGGAAAAGCACATGTATACCAACTGGAATAAAAACGAAATATTATTTAATGCGGATATTTTTGAAAACAAGGAACTTTTCAGTGTAGAACGTCGTCTAATGAGTGTACCTAAACTCACTATTTCAAGCAAAGCAACTGGAAATGTCGAAATGAGGAGGAATGAGACCCTTCCGTGGATAGATCATGTGAGTCCCACACTTTTCAATTCTGTTTTTCATATCACTTCGGAAGATTTGAATCGATTCGAGGAGGCTTCTTGGGATCAGATACAAGAACAATTGATTTTCAATTATGGAACGGACTATCTTAATAAAGTTTCTGATGTCTCGTTGAGACTGGAACAAGATATCAACGCCATCTGGAGAAAAGATAAACGAGGGGCACCAATACTCAATCAAAAGATTGCTCAAATTGCTACTCTTGAAAATGAAAAGAAAACAATGCTAAAGACACTTAAGAAAGCAGTCGAAATCCAGTCCGAACTGTTTGAACTAGATGAGCAGATTAAACTCATGAGTGATCAGATCACAGAGCTTAATGGCATGCAAAAAGAACTAAGATTTTTACTGCCTATAAAAGCAACACTTTCTAAAGTGAATCATCTAGAAGATCAGTGCATCAAAGAGAATTACTCGGATCATTTGATCAAACTCAGTGATCAGACTGAACATGACCTGGGAGAACTGATTGCTGAAATGGATCTTCTTTCAGAGGAAATCGAATACAAGAAAAGCAAGTTACATCATTACTCGGAGCATGAACTGACTTTACTCCAAAATAAGAATTTGAGAGATGGCATCAATACCGATTTGGATGTGATTATCTCACTTGAAAACAGCCTCCATGGTATTTCTGACGAACTTTTGAAAATCAATGAAAGAATTGCACAACAATATCAATTGCTTTTTAGTGAAAAACCAAATCAAGACCAATTGGATCATTTGCAAAACATCAATCCATTTGATATGAAAAATGTGTTCCAGAAAAACATGGAATTTGAAAAGGCAGGCGCTGAAGCGACTTCAATACTGCAAAAAAAGCAACTTAGCGATAATCGTTATAATTTGATTATTGTGGTGTTTGGCTTGATTCTCTTCATCGTATCGTTAATCCAAGAGAATATGGTTTGGATTGGTTTTATTGGCATGGCTTTGACTGGCTTTGGGGGTTCAGGAGTATTAAAGAGCAGAAAAAAAGATGAAACGGTTCCGCTTGACTTTGAAGAATCAAGAGCTGAAATTATTCGAAGATACCCTGAGATTAAAGTTCCGGATTATGTATGGACGGACCCTTCGTTTATCTTCTTTCTCAAATTGGAACAATTGATCGCTCTCGGTATTGAAGAGAATCAAATGCATTCCAAAAAAGAAGGTTTATTGGATCAATATAACGAGATGAAAACAGTACTTGAAGACAAGATCCATATTTTTGGTGTGGAAAGTACGAGGAATGTCATCTTGACTACTCAAATGCTATTGATTGAGATTGAAAAGATATCAGAAATCGACAGAACTGAAGGAACACTTCAATTTGAAATCTCTACCCTGGAAAAAAGAAAGAGTGCTTTATTTGAGAGAGTAAAGGATAAGAAAGCAGTTTTAGCAGAGCTCAACGAATCTTTTGAAAAAATCGGCGGTGGCGATTTAGAGCATGGTAGACAATTGTATGAGGAAAATTTGGAACGACTCAGAAGAATCAGAGTGTATAAGGAAGAACTTGAGCAACAAGAGGAATGGACAGAAATTGTCATAAATTGGTCGAAAGATTATGAACTCAGTGAACTTCAAATCGCCAAGGTTGAATCAGAAATCGAGAGATTGGGCATAGAGAGACAAGAGTCGATTATTTTCAAAAACAGCCTTGTCAAAGATATGCACTCAATCAAGGAAAAAGCAAACATCGATGCCCTCGATAGCGAACTCATTGTGTTAAGAGAGGAATGTGATGCTCTAGAAAATGAACGTGACATTCTCATGATCACAAAAGAGATCATAGAGTTCTCAGATGAAAGATATCGACTGGAAAATCAACCGGATCTCATAGCAAAAGTCAGTGTTTATATGTCGAAGATCACAAATGGTAAGTATAATGAAATCATGGTTGATGACAGTAGTGGAAAATATGAATTGTTTTTCAGAATTGATGATCAGTTGATTTCTGTTTCCAAAGCGTTCAGCAAGGGGACGATCAACCAATTGTTTTTCGCATTCAGACTGGCAGTGATTGATGCCATCGATTCGGAATATAAGTTACCATTGATTCTCGATGATGCACTTGTCAGCTGGGATAAAAACAGATTGAAAGCAACAGGTCAGTTGATTCATGAATTGTCACAAAAGAGGCAGGTTTTCATCATGACATGCCATCCTTGGATGTTGAGTAATTTTGAATGTTTTGATGATATAAAGAAAATCGAGCTATAGAGGTGCATATGAAAAAAGATATCTTGGAACAACTTGAATTTGAGAAGAGCAAACGAGACATACTCAAACAGTCACAACTTGCCATGAGGAATCCAGTTCAGGAGCCAGAAAAAATTAATGAGAAATCCGATCAAAAGTACGCTTGGGAGATAGAACTTGAACAGTATAGAAAGAACAAAGTCAGGGATCGATTTGTTTTTCTTGGTGCCGTAGCTGGATTTGCAGCATTCATTTTAGTGATTTTATTTCATTTTCAGGACTTTTTGAATATATTTAATGAAATTTTAATGAAATTCCAATGAGAATGTTAATCTTTAAACGATAAAATTAATACGACAATTTTAGAGAAAGGAGAGGACTCGATGTCAAATCCCAAAGAAGTCATAATTGAAATCAAAGATCTTAGAAAAGTGTACAAAATCGGGACCGAAAAAGTGGTTGCACTCAATAAGATTGATTTGAACATACACAAAGGTGAAATCTGTTGTGTGCTGGGAACTTCAGGCTCAGGTAAGTCCACACTCTTGAATATGATGGCAGGGCTTGAGAAACCAAGTCGGGGAACCATTCAAATCAAAGGTGAAGCCATTGAAAAAATGAGTGAAAAAAGGCTTGCTAAATTCAGGCAAAAAAATATCGGATTCATATTTCAATCCTATAATCTTATGACTGCGCTTACGGCGCTTGAAAATGTTGCTATGCCACTCATATTTAGAGGCACACCTAGAATCTTAAGAGAAAAAATCGCACTTAAGCATCTTGAAATGGTGGGGCTTAAAGACAGATATAAACACAGACCGACTCAAATGAGCGGTGGTCAACAGCAGCGTGTTGGAATCGCAAGAGCTTTTGTTGGTGCTCCAGAGATTATCTTTGCTGATGAACCGACTGGAAATCTCGACACTAAAACATCCATAGAAATCATGCATATCATGTGGAAAATGGCCAGAGAAAAAGAACAAACCATAGTTATTGTCACACACGACCCGGAAGTGGCATTGTATGCTGATAAAGTCATACATATAAGAGACGGGGATATACAAAGTATTGAAAATAGAGAAGAAGACGATGTTATGGAGAAGTATATCAAACCATACGAAGAAACATATGTAAAAATTTAAGAATCGAGGGATGAAAAATGAAATCAAGACTATCAATTTTAATGATCATTTGTTTGCTGATGACCACACTAATAGGTGGTAATTCATATGCGGAGTTTGATTCATATAAGCCGATTATCGGACTTGTGCCCGGTGCGGACACACAAGTTGTGAATGCTGGGGAGAAGAGCACTTACACTGTGCAGATGAAAAATGTCTCATCTATGGCAGCGAGAATGATCAGAGTAACCCTAAAAGGAGATCATCCTTTCAGAAGTGATATCACAACACTCAGCAAAACTGTGACTTATCTTAATCCTAATAATACAGCAGAAGCCATATTTGATGTGGAAGTAAGCCCGACGGCGGATTCCAGAATTTATGAATTCGATGTCGTTTTCGATTATTACAACTATTACGATCAAACGTACAGTTCTACAGAGAAGGCATACGTAAAAGTGGTCAACAACAATATCGAACCAATCATAGGACTCATGGGAACAACCAACACAGATAATACAATCAAGCCAGACCAACCAAATGCAGTAGTACTCAATCTTAAAAACACTGGAACCATCTCAGCAAAAGATATGAGAATCAGTGTCAGCGGTTTTTCAAATCAAGGCGTGATTTTATATAATGATGTAGATACGAAATCTCTTCAGGAACTCCGAGCGGGAAGCACTGAACTTGTCTATTTCAATATCATATCCGGCAAGGACGTAGGAACTGGAACATTTCCACTTTCAGTCAATGTTTCTTATATTGATGATTTTGGTGGCAGCTACACCAAAGATTTTACTGTGTATTTGAATTTGGCAGGAGCGGAGGATATTGAAGCCGAACTCCACATTGATGAACTTAAAATACCCGATCAAATCTGGGTAAACAAAGATTTCAATGTGACTTTTGATGTTCTCAATACTGGTCAATCCACTCTTGAGAACGTGGAGGTCAATTATAACTATCCGCAAGAGTTTATAGCAAAATCAAATTCTAAAGTCATTTTGAAAGGATTGGCACCTGGTGAAAGAAGAACCGTGACATTTAAAATGATGGCAAAGAGTGAAACTGTGACTGAAAGCTATCACTCTTATATTGAGACAAGTTATTATGCAGTTGGACAGAGTCCTGAAGACAAGCAATCCACATCTGAATATGTTGGAATATATGTGTTGGGAAAATCAGATGGTGAATCAGGTGGAGCAAGCAAGCCAAAATTGATCGTTGAAAGATATGATTATGGTGATGACTATGTTTATGCGGGTCAGGATTTCACACTGGATTTGTGGATCAAAAATACGAGTAGCGTGGCTGGAACCAGAAACATCAAAGTGACGCTCAGCAGTGAGGAAAATGTATTCACACCGGTAGATTCATCAAGTTCGTTCTTTGTATCAAACATCGGACCAAATCAAGTTGCAAAACATACCATCAGCTTGAAAACAAAAATTGATGCCAATGTCAAAATATATGCTTTGACCACAAAAATGGAATATGAAGACAGTTCCGGAAATGCATATGATCAGAACAACAATCCTTTTGAGGAAACTGAAGTACTCAGTGTTGCGGTTGCACAACCAGTCAGACTTGAGACATCAGAGCTCGTACTTCCTTTTGAGATTTATTCCGGACAACCTTTCTATATTGAACAAGAGTTTTATAACATGGGAAAATCGACCATGTACAACATGATGGTCAAACTCGAAGGAGTTCAGACCAATGAAGGCAGCTATTTTGTCGGAAACTTTGAAGCTGGTAGCAGTGATTATTTTTCCGCTCAAATTTTCGCCCAGGAAATGGGGCTGTTTGAAGGTAAACTTGTCTATTCCTTTGAAGATGCACTCGGTAATATCTCCACTGTGGAAAAGGACTTCTCATACTCCGTAATTGAAGCACCTGTCTTCGATGGTGAGTTCCCAGGTGGACCGATTGATCCGGGCATACCAATGGAAGAACCCTCAAATAATGGATGGGTCAAATATGCGATAGGAGCTGCAATACTATTTGCAATTGCATTGTTTTTCATTTTAAGATCGAGAAAGAAGAAAAGACTCGCAAAAGAATTGGAGGCATTGGATGAATAGTATAGATTTGGCTTTGATGGGCATTAAGAATTTATTGCGTCGAAAAGCTAGAACTATTTTAACCGTCCTCGGTGTCGTTATAGGAACGGCTGCCATAGTTGTCATGGTCTCTTTGGGACTTGGCATGAACAAAGCCTTTGAGCAACAACTCGAAGAATATGGCAGTTTGACAATGATCGATATCTACAATTACAGAATGTATGAAGCTATGCCAGGGGATTCATCAGGGACTGGTACGGATCAAGTTTACTTGGATGACGAGACCATATCAATGATTGAAAGTATGGATCATGTGGATTTTGCAATAGGTTTCAAGCGATTCGATTCAAAGATCTATGCCGGTAAATATGAGAATTACAGCAATGTGAAAGCTGTTGACCTGAGTAAACTGGCTCTGATGAACATCAAACTCAGTCAAGGCGTCATGCCTTCTGTGGAGGGACAATACGAGGCTTTGTTCGGTTTTCAGGTTGCTCAAAATTTTTATGATCCCCAGTCTAGAAATCCATATGGAAATCCACCGCAAATCAATATTTTTGAGGACAAAATTGAACTTTTGCCATCATCCCAATATTATGAGGGGCGCAGGCCAAGAGGATATATTCTAAACCCTACAGGAGTTACCAGTGAAACAGACTGGACATATGCATGGGATATTTTCATGGATTATGAGACTTTTGAAAAACTCAAAGCGGATTTCGACAGAAAAAATAAAACGGATGACGGTAATGGAGGCAATGGTGGGGCTGGTAGAAAGCCTAAAAGCAATGAAAAGGTCAATAAATATGATGAAATGAAAGTCAGTGTCGATAATGTGAAGAACGTTCAGGAAGTTCAAGACCAAATTAAAGCGATGGGATTTGAAGCTTACAGTTTGACAGATGCTCTTGAAAACATGAAAAAGACATCTGCCATGATTCAAGCCATTTTGGGTGGAATCGGTGCCGTCTCATTATTTATTGCTGCCATTGGAATAACCAATACCATGGTGATGTCCATCTATGAGCGTACCAAGGAAATCGGCGTAATGAAAGTCATTGGAGCACAACTCAAAGACATCAAAAGATTGTTTTTGTTTGAGGCGGCAATGCTTGGATTCTTTGGAGGAATACTTGGGATTGCATTTAGTTATGGTGTATCATTCATAATCAACTCTGTGATATCTGGAATGTCAGGGGATACTGGTTATTATGGTCCGCAGATCCTTTCTTATATACCCGCTTGGTTAGCACTTCTTGGACTTGGTTTCTCGACAATCATAGGATTGATCGCAGGATACTATCCAGCAGTACGTGCTACGAAGCTCAGTGCACTTGAAGCTATTAGAACTGAATAAATAATAATTATGCGTCTTGGGAGTTCTCAAGGCGTATTTTTATGTGTTGAATATGGTATAATATCTTTGGAATACACTACATGGAGGCATAAAAATGATCAATAGGATTCATCAGATGTATTGGTTGAGTGGTGATGTCAAAGCAGATGACAACACTTTGAATTTTGAAAATCCACCTGTATATGAAGTTATCAGATTGATGGAAGGAATACCGCTTTTTTTCGAAGCTCATATGGAAAGATTGGAACATTCTCTTGAACTTGTGGGGTATCCATCATACTTTCATAAAAAGGATTATTATGAGGCCATCAGAAAATTAGTGGAATCAACTGGAATAATGAACAATAATATAAGACTTGAAGTAGGAAGATCAGTCCATGGAATCGATCACTCCATTCTATATTTCGTAAAGTCCTCATATCCGATTCCAGTGGAGTATAATAGAGGCGTGGATGTCATGACGACCGAGGTCGTACGTGAAAATCCACATGCCAAAGTATTTTATGAAGGGTATGTCAACAAGATTGCCGAGCTCAGGCAAAAAGAACAAGTTTATGAAGTGTTGTTGCACAACTCAGAGGGCATCCTCTCAGAGGGCAGCCGGTCCAATCTATTTTTTATAAAAGATGAAAGGTTGATCTCGGCTAAGAGTGAGACCATTCTTATGGGAATCACAAGAGAAAAACTTATTGGAATCCTAGGAGATTTGAAGATAGAGCTTGTTGAAAGAGACATTCACATTAGTGAACTGGAGGATTTTGAGGCATGTTTTATATCCGGTACTTCAATTCATATTCTTCCTATTAAAAAAATAGACAATATAACATATTCCTCAGCTGAACACCCTATAATCAAACGAATGACCGAAGCCTTCAGGGGAGTGGTCTTTCAAGATATTCAAATAACAAGGAGGCAATATCACAATGACTAAAGTACATGAAAGGTTTTTAAAGTATGTAACGTTTGACACTGAATCCAATCCGGATTCCGACACCTGTCCAAGTACTGATAAACAAAAGAGCTTGGGTGAGCATTTGACTCGAGAAATGATAGAAATGGGCATTGCAAATGTGATTATGGATGAGAATGGCTACATATATGGAGAGTTGCCTTCCAATTCAGATAACAATGATGCTCCAAATTTGGCTTTCATAGCACATATGGATACCTCGCCGGATCTTTCCGGTGCAAACATCAAAGCTAGAATCGTAGAAAATTATGACGGCAAAGATATTGTGCTGAATAGTGAAAAGCAGATCATCATGTCACCTAATGATTTTGAACATCTCACAAATTATATCGGACAGGATTTGATTGTCACGGATGGAACGACTTTACTGGGTGCCGACAATAAGGCGGGAATCGCTGAGATATTATCCATGGTGGAAAGATTGATCCATTCTCCGGAAATAAAACATGGCAATATCAAAATCGCATTCACTCCGGATGAAGAAATCGGTAGAGGTGCAGATCGATTCGATCTTGAAAGACTCGGAGCAGATTTTGGTTATACTGTTGATGGTGGCGAACTCGGAGAACTAGAATTCGAAAATTTCAATGCGGCTACAGCGAAAATTAAAATCAATGGTACGAACATTCATCCTGGATCCGCAAAAGGTAAAATGAAGAATGCACTTCTGATCGGAATGGAATTTCATCAGATGCTGCCTACATTTGATAATCCTGCTTATACTGAAGGCTATGAGGGATTCAATCATCTGAATGACTTTGAGGGCTCTGTCGAAGAGGCAAAAATGCTATATATCATTCGAGATCATGATTTACAAAAGTTCGAGGAGAAGAAAGCCATATTCAAGGAGATAGAGCATTTCATCAACTTCAAGTATGGTGACAAAACTGTAGAACTCGAACTGATTGATTCTTACTTCAATATGCGAGAAAAGGTATTACCTCATTTCCATCTTATAGAAACCGCTCAAAAGGCAATGGAATCTATAGGCATAAAGCCTTTGATCGTACCTGTCAGAGGTGGTACAGATGGAGCCCGTTTATCATACATGGGGCTGCCTTGTCCAAATCTGTGTACAGGTGGGCACAATTTCCATGGTAGATTTGAATATATTCCGGTTCAATCTATGGAAAAGACTGTGGACCTCTTGATAGAAATCGTAAAACTTTATAATGAGATAAAATAAACAAAATTGCCGGGACTGGATCTAATGATCCAGTCCCGGCAATTTTTTTAGTTAATATCTTTCATCAGGGTGGTGCGTATCGTCTTCAAAATCATTGTCTTCATTATCAATGTCATGTGAATTCTTTCTCATCATGAAGAGTCCGATGAATATGAATGCGACATAGATCAAAACGTCAAATTTTATAAGAGATAGTTTGTCGACGAACATGAATGCTGAAATGACTGTCAAAATCACACCGACACGATAATTGCTTTTCCTTCTATGCCCATAATAGGCCATTTGCAGAAATCCAACTGCTGGTCCGAGAACAAACAATGGACCGAGAAGATTCATAATTCGATAACCTAAAAAGACATCTGCTAGAAAATAAATACCATAAATGATCAGGATAGACCCTAACAGCAAGTTGCGACTTCCCGCATGACCATTAAAATAATCTCGCTCTGCCTTGATTCCAAAATAAATGAAAACAACTGGCCAAAGGCTCCAAATATCAAAAGAGATTATATTGTAATAATTGAGAATGAGTGCAGCACCTAGAATGACAAAAGTGGCGCCTAAAAATCTGTTTTTACGATCCATATAATTACCTCCTGATTTATTATCCGACATTAAGGTTAAGAATGCGTTAGAAGCGGTTTAGAATGATATTAGCATATTGACAAGAGTTGGGCAATTGATTATAATTAAAACAATTTTATAAGTTGTTGATGACGAAGAGGAGTAGGCAATTGTAACTGTAAGAGAGAGGGGTTCACCGGCTGAGAGACCCATCCAGAGCAGATTGTTGAAGGTCGCTTCCGAGATGATCTGCTGAAATCAAGTATGCAGATCCGGTTATAACCGTTATATTTAATGAGTGCTGACATTTTTTGTTGTGTCAGAATTAGGGTGGTAACGCGATCCATTCGTCCCTTTCATGGGGATGAATGGATTTTTTTATTGTAAAAAATGGGGAGGAAAATTATGCAAAGCAAGTACAATCCGAAGGATTTTGAAGACCGAATTTATGCCGAATGGCTCGAAAAGAAACAGTTCAGTGCAAACGTCAATCCTGACAAAAAGCCGTATACTATTGTTTTGCCACCACCGAACATCACAGGTCAATTGCATATGGGACATGCTCTGGATCAAACACTTCAAGATGTCTTGATCAGATTCAAGAGGCTACAAGGTTATGAAGCACTTTGGCTTCCTGGTACCGATCATGCGAGTATTGCCACTGAAGTACGAGTTCTAAAGTCCATTGAGGAAAAAGAAGGTTTGACCAAAGAAAATCTTGGTCGAGACGAGTTCCTAAGACGTGCCTGGGAATGGCGTGATGAATACGGTCGGATCATAGTGAATCAAATGCAAAAGTTGGGATCGTCATGTGACTGGGAAAAAGAACGTTTTACAATGGATGAAGGTTGTAATGAGGCCGTTACAGAAGTGTTCGTGAAATTATATGAAAAAGGACTTATTTATAGAGGCAACCGATTGATCAACTGGTGCCCTGATTGTAAGACGACTTTGTCCGACGCAGAAGTTGAACATGAAGAAAAACCAGGTCATTTTTGGCATATCAAGTATCCTGTGAAGGACTCTGATGAGTTTCTTGAAATCGCAACAACACGACCTGAGACAATGATCGCTGACACAGGCGTTGCAGTTAACCCAGATGATGAGAGATATAGTCATTTGGTCGGAAAAACATGCATTTTGCCTTTGTTTGGTCGTGAACTGCCTATTATTGCAGATGACTATGTTGATAAAGATTTCGGAACTGGTGCCCTCAAAGTAACTCCGGCACATGACCCAAATGACTTTGAAATCGGTATGCGTCATAATCTCGAGCAAATCAATATTTTCAATCCTGATGCAACAATGAATGAAAATTCAGGAAAATTTGAAGGAATGGACCGTTTTGAATGCAGAAAAGCGATTGTTAAAGATTTGGAGGCAGAAGGTTATCTGGTACAGGTCAAAGATCATCTTCACAATGTGGGCATGTGTTATAGATGCAGCACGGTTATAGAACCTAGGGTATCGGACCAATGGTTCGTTCACATGGCACCACTCGCTGCTCCAGCGCTGGAAGTGGTAAAGGACGAATCACTTAAGATCATCCCTGACCGTTTTACCAAAGTATATAACAATTGGCTTGAAAATATTAGAGACTGGTGCATTTCAAGACAATTATGGTGGGGGCATAGAATCCCGGCTTACTATTGTCAGTCTTGCCCTGAAATTGTAGTGGCAAAAGAAATGCCAGATGTTTGCCCAAGTTGTGGTGGCACACACTTCAAGCAAGATGATGATGTGCTCGATACATGGTTCAGTAGTGCACTATGGCCATTTTCTACTTTAGGTTGGCCGACTAAAACTCCTGAACTTGAGTATTTCTACCCTACGAATGTCCTTGTTACAGGTTATGACATCATATTTTTCTGGGTCATCAGAATGGTGTTCTCGGGACTTGAAATGACAGGAGAGCTTCCATTCGATCATGTGTTCTTACATGGCCTTGTAAGAGACGCGAATGGCAAGAAGATGAGCAAGTCTCTTGGAAATGGTGTGGATCCCCTTGATGTCATCGACCAATACGGTGCCGATGCACTGAGATTCATGCTTGCGACCGGCAACAGTCCAGGCAATGACCTCAAATTCCAGCTTGAAAGAGTGGAGAATTCGAGAAACTTTGCCAACAAGCTTTGGAATGCTTCCAGATTTGTCATTATGGGACTTGATGGTGCGGTGCTTCATTTTGATGGTTCAGAAGAGTTCACTTTGGCAGACCAATGGATCATGTCAAAACTTTCTACCGTGACTGATGAAATCACTACTGCACTTGAAAAATTCGAGCTCGGTATC
>Ga0255398_1021_pt1 | contig 21282 bp, 17 predicted proteins | sample ANMaggSeSYBR01K3_FD_182119 | JGI IMG/M metagenome (GOLD analysis project Ga0255398, IMG submission 182119) | Sediment cell enrichment communities from methane seep in Santa Monica Basin, California, United Staets - ANME aggregate JGI... | ecosystem: Environmental > Aquatic > Marine > Cold seeps >...
CAGAGTCTTAAAGGATTTGACAATTCCGTTCAAACCTTTTCTGCGAATACCCGTGATTTTTCCGAGTTCAATCATCATTTGAAATCCAATATTGAAAGAATGTCACTTGCATTTGAAGATTTTACGGAAGACATGAAAGAAAACGGTAAAAAACAATAAGGGAGGAGAGTCATGAAAACGCGTAAAAGAAGAGACATACACTCTGAACCTGAAAATTTTTGGCCGTCTTTTACCGATATGATTTCGACCATTGCCATCATCCTTTTCTTCCTAATGTTTCTGATGTATATCAACAACATCATCGCAGGAAAGAATCTCGAATTTTTGAGAAAGGAACTGGATGACAGTCAAAAGCAACTTGAAGCCAGTAAGCTTGAGATCAGTCAAGCTGAAGACAATCTCAGACTACTCAAGATTGAATTGGATCAAACCATGGCAGAAGTCGAAGCCGGACAAATCGCTTTAACACTTTCAAGCGAGGAAATTGATCGCCAAAGAGAAATCATAGCCAGCAGCAACCAGGAACTTGGAGACTTAAGGCAAAAATTACAAGGCATCGCCATCTTAAGACTGGACGTACTCACAGCAGTCAAGGATTCCATAGAAGATGTACTGGGTGAGACCAACCAAGCTGGAGATGCACTAGTGTCCATCAGTGACAATGGGAACATTGTAATCAACGAATCATTATTGTTTGATCGATACTCTTATACTATAAAAAGCGAAGGGCGTTCATTACTAGATCAATTGGCTGAAGCTTTTGAGACCGTACTTGCAAATCCGGAAATCCGTGAAAGTATAGATGCCATAAATATTCAAGGGCATACGGACGATCGTGGAACTGGAAACAGCAACAGGGAACTTGGATCCAGACGTGCCACATCAGTCGTCAATTATCTGATGTCGTCCAATCCAAGTCTCGAAAACATTTATGCAGATTACTTCCTGGCGAGCTCGTACTCCGAGTTCAGACCAGTCGTCTCAGGAACAACCGAGGCGGCCTATGCGCAAAATAGAAGGATAGAAATCAGCATCATCCTAAGGGATGCACATGTTCAGGATGTCATTAATGAATACCTTTTGGATTCAATAAAATCATTTGATTAAAAAGATCCCGGTTGCTACCATCAGAACCGGGTTTTTACTTGTCATAATCTTTTAATCCATTTATTATTCTACAGCAATAATCGTTGTGTATAATAGGGCTATACTGAATACGAGGTGGGACTAATGAAAAATGGCATGAAGAAACTTATTGCTTCAACAGTATTGGCTGGACTTTTGGTGTTGTCTTCAACATCATTTGCCGCATACGACCCAATTTACAAACAGGAATCAGCAATCTCAACTTATGCGGATGGCGTGACACATCAGAACATCAGAACTTTTACAAATGAAGGTTGGATCAATCTCAATGTGATACGAATTGATTTGACCAAGAATGTCAGCTTGACTGCGCTCACAGATGATTATCTGACCAATCGGGACACTTTGACCAATATCGTCAAAAAGAATGATCTTGGCGGTAATCTTGTAGCTGCGATCAACACAGATTTTTTTGGAGCTTCAACACTTGGAAATGTTGCCAACGATGGAAAATTGATTTCAACGAGTGTCGGTATTGATGAATTTGCATCATTCAATGTCGCCACATCAGGTATGCCTTTTGTCGCATACATCAATTCACCCAACAACGCCATCACAAATGGCACATCGACATTCACTCTGGATTATATCAACAAACCCTATTTGACGGAAAATCGTTTGATTCTATTCGACCACAACTGGTCCAAGCAATCTTACGGAGGTTCTATTGAAGCGGACGTAGTTGAAATGTATGTAAAAGATGGATACATCCATGAAATAAGAACAAACGGAGCACCATTTGAACTCAGTGAAAATGCGTATGTAATTGCAGCCGTAGGAACTCGAAAGGCAGAAATAACTCAAAAGCTTCGTGTAGGAGATGCCATAACTGTAAACTATGATGTCAATTTCAGATTCATGGACCTCAGCGTTGGTGGTGGAGCTCAACTGGTGAAGGACGGTAAAGTCGTGACTGAGTTTTCACAAAACATCAATGGTAAACATCCACGTACAGGTCTTGGAATATCAAAAGACAGAAAAGAAGTCATTTTGGTCACTGTAGATGGCAGAACGAATTCTTATAGAGGCGTCACTCAAACTGAACTGGCCAACATTCTGATCGGTTTAGGAGCGTATGAAGGCATCAACTTTGATGGTGGTGGGTCGAGTCAAATGGTTGCAAAATCACCGTGGACAACTCAACTCAGCACACTTAATTATCCTTCTGAGCAATCGGAAAGAAGAATCTTCACAGCACTCGGAGTAGAGAAGATTTTGGTGGAAGCACCTGAATTGAATCACATCCAAATCGAAATGAAACAGACAAATATTTTTGAGAACACAACAGTACCTGTGACGGTATCTGCAATAGATACGAATTACAATGCGATGAGTATTGATCCTAGTGCAGTCAAATGGAGTGTTTCTGGTATAGAAGGGGTCTTTGAAAATGGCAACTTCATTGCAAAGAGCTCTGGAAAAGGACTCATCACAGCTGAGTATTTTGGTAAGACTGCGACTAAACAGGTTTCTGTGAATAGAGACGCTGTAAAATTAGTGGTCTCGCCAGCGCAAATCAAAATGAGTTCAAACCAGACTCAAGCTATAAAATTTTCACTACAAACCCAAATGGGTGATGTGATCCAGATTGAGCCTAATATGGTCACTGCAATCATTCCGGATATAATCGGCACATATGATTCAGCAACTGGAATTTTGACAAGCGGCACTGGAGTCAATCAGGCAATACTGGAATTTTCATATGATGGTCTGACCACTTACATTCCTGCAGGTGTAGGAACGACTAAAATGACATTACATGATTTTGAAACACCTACTGCAACATTTTCGAGTTATCCGTTACTCATGCCTGGAAACTATCAAGAAATTGCAGATGCAGGGCATATGGGTTCTGGTGGGTTAATATCGTATGATTTCTCAAATCATGATGTGACAAGAGCTGCATATATGAATATCACTAACCCCAAACCACTTGAATCGGGTACTAAGTCCATTGGATTATGGGCACTTGGTGATTATGGCAACTCACATTGGCTTAGAGGTCGCATCACCGATGCAAACGGAACTTCAGTGAACTTGACATTTGCAAAAAATGTTGACTGGACGGGTTGGAAATATTTGACCGCTGAAGTCCCTAACACATTGGTCGCACCTTTTGCACTTGATAGAATTTACCTGGCTGAAGCGGATCCTCTTCTCAAAGATTCAGGCTATATCATCATTGATGATGTAGATGCAGTGGTTTCACATAACCTATCTTTGAATGTTCCTGCGAATGTTACCCGTATGAAGGGAATCACAGATTATAGATTGCCTGATGCGATACGAAATATCAAAGACAAACAGGTCCGTGTGAATTATCCTGCTCCGGACTCAACTATAAAAGTTGAACCCGCGTATTCAAAACAATTTATTGGTGGCATTCATTATTTCACCATGGTGAACAAAGATGGATCCATCAGACAAAATAGTGCAGATCAGTGGAAGAAGTTGATTGAGTTCATAAATGTCAATCCACAAAGTCCAATAGTGATTTCGATGAGTGACAGTTATCAATTTAAAGATCGACTTGAAGGCGATTTGCTCTTTGAACTGCTGGGTAATCTGGTAGACAAAGGAACAAATGTCTCGGTAGTATTTCCTTCAACTGCACAACAAGCGACACTTGCTCACAAAAATGGCGTGAAAGTCATACATCTTCCGAGAGGAACCGGATCGATGATCTTCGGAATTTCACAAAACAATCTTTATTATGAATGGATTAAGTAAAAAATGGAGATCAGCTCGCGCTGATCTCCATTTTTATGTGGATATTTTCTTTTTCAAAGCCTTCAACATGAACCGAAATTTGTGCATCTCCCGCTTCTCCGGTTGATTTGATCCAAAATGCTCTTGAACCACCAATCAGAGCAAATGTCTTGGGTCCGATGATTTCAACCGGACCTGCGGTTTCTAGTGTTACAGCAGGCATCTGGTAGGGAAGAGCGTTCCCGTACTGATCATTGACGGAAATCACAATTCTTGTGACATCATAGGTATCTTCTTCAATCAAATGATATGAGTCTGGAGTAATTTTGAGAGTTGGAATCGCGTCGGCAGATTTGGTGATCGTCAATTGATGCTCTCCGTTTTTATACCCTTCAAATTTGAATTCAGTGGACGCTTGTCCCCAGTTACCAATATACCTTGTGTAGAGATCTGCGGCATCTTGAAAACTCATTTTATATTTAAGCAGGATCTTTCCCATGGATAGACGATCTTTCAAAGATAGTTTTGGTCCATGACTGGCGACACTAAGCAGAATCCTTTTGACAATTTTAGCATCTTCCCTTGAAAACGATTCACCCAGCTCCAATAAGTCTCCTATCAGATCATCAATGATCACAGGGGGATGGGGGAGATGTTTCAGTAAATCAGTGGATGGATAAAAAGTACCAAGCAAATGATTATTCTTGTAGACTTTGATAAAATCCGCATTTGTGAATACCATCACATGACCTAATTCGGAAGCTTCAAAATCTCCGATTTGCATACTGGAGAGGACCTCCATAAATGGCTTGAGATCGGATTGTGATGCATATACCGCTGAGGCGTATTTTGGAATTCTGAACATGTCCATGACGCCGTGATAACAAATTTTGTCTCCTGAACCAAAATCTTTATGCGTGTTGTAATCGAACATGCACCAGCCGATAGCTCCACTGATTTCTGCCGTCTCATACATCGTATCAAGGACTTTTGCATGCCTTATGGCTTGGTCGACTCTTCTTTTTTCCACATCGAATTTTTTTACCGGAAACATGTGCCCATTATGCTCTGTGACAAGATAGGGCATTTTACGTTTTGCGATTTTTTGAGGGGCTTCAAGTGCGATATTGTCACCACGGTGAACAAAGTCATTATAGGTGTAGACATCTTCAAACACTTTGCTTCCCGCAAAGTTTCTGACACCACCGGTTTGTCTGCTACTGTCGAGCTTATGGGCGAGTGCATTGGCTTTTGAGTAAAAAGCATCACTATCTTTGGATTCGTTGATTCTTACACCCCATATGATGATGCTCGGATGATTCCAGTCACGTCTGATCATTTCTTCTATACTGATCAGCGCATTTTCCTGCCACACCTCATCACCAATATGTTGCCATCCTGGAAGCTCTTCAAAAACGAGTAATCCAATGGCGTCGCAATGGTTGAGAAAAAATTTGGACTGGGGGTAATGCGAACATCGCACACAGTTCAGACCAAGATCATATTTCAATAGTTCAGCATCTTTGATTTGTGCGCTTTTAGGCATGGCGTAGCCGACATATGGAAAAGATTGATGTCTGTTCAGGCCACGAAGCTTCACCAGCTCTCCGTTGAGGTAGAACCCGTCATTTCTGAAATCTACTGTCCTGAACCCAAATTTCGTGCTAAACTCATCCACTGTCTCATCTTTATGAATTAACTGAACTCTCAATTGATACAAGGCAGGATCATCCAGAGACCAAAGCTTGGTGTTGTGAAACCCATCATTCACACTAAAAAGTGTGGTTTCATCACAAGGTAAAGTGTGAGTGTATATCGGCTCATCCTCCAAAAGAATTTCGGCTTTGATCAAATAAGAAGAATCAAGTGGGGCAGAGGTGAAAATATCGATTTCATATGTTGAATGCTGTGCTGAGACCTCAGGCGTTGCGATTTTTACATTTTCTATGATGACAGGAGATCGATATTCCATATAGACTTCTCTATAGATTCCACCATATGTCAGGTAATCCACCACAAATCCAAAGGGCGGCGTGTCATTTCTTTCCGTTGAGTCCACGACTACTGCTATGGTGTTATCATCTGAACTGTTCAAATAGGGTGTGGCATTGACTTCAAAAGGGGTGTAACCACCGAAGTGTTCTGTGACATACTGGCCGTTGATATAGACTTTTGAATGATTCATGACCCCTTCAAATACGAAAACGATCTCTTTATGGCTCAATTCATTATCGATTTGAAAAGATTTCTTATAGCAGCTTATAAACTGATAGGACTTTTCATCAAAGCCATTGTATGGCAGTTCGATATTAGTGTGTGGAAGTCTCACTGCATCAAAACCATGACTCGATAATAGATCTTCTTCTGTAAAGTGGGGTTTGTAGAGCCAACCGTTGTTTATTGGTTGTCTGTTGCGCATAGTAACCTCCTATTTGATTTCAAGGTCTCTCGACTCAAGAATTTCTGAAACGATTTGGTCGTAGAATTTAGCATCGATTTTATAGCGTTTCATATAGATGATGAGTGATACGATGAGTCCAAAAATCGGTATCATGAACATGAGCAATCTGAGTCCGGTCAAAGTGGCGGTGGATTGAACCGCATCAGGTACAAAACCTATGACCTGAAGTCCGATACCCACAATAAATGCACTTACTGCAGAGGAGACTTTTACAATGAAAGTCTGTATTGAAAACACTATGCTTTCACTTCTTATTCCAAGTTTCCATTCACCATATTCAACAGTGTCCGCCAGCATGGCTGTGGTGAGTATATTCATATAACCCAGCCCTGCAAAAATCAGAAATCCGCTGAAGAATAGGATCGGAAGAGAGAATATACCTATTTGGCTCGCACCAAACAATCCCAAATAACCGAAAATTGAAACACCTACGCCAAGACTGAATATATTTTTCCTGGTGAAACGATTGCTGAGCAATGGAAACGATAGCATGGCAAGAATTTGAGCAATTCCAGCAACACCTGCAAATATACTGTACAAAACTTCATTGCCAACATCGTATTTAAAGAAGTAGATACCGAGTGTCGTTGTGATGTAAGTGGAAATATTGAACATGATGACTGTTGCCATAACAACAAATAGTTGATCGTTGCTCTTGAGAATCTCATACATTTTTTTAAGAGAGACCTTATCTTGATGTGCTACGACGTGTTCTTTGACATTGGTGACCATTATCGAGATGAATAGTACAAACAGTAGAGCGACACCAATTGAAATCATTGAAAATCCGAAACGATCGTTCCCTCCACCAATCATTTTCACCAGTGGAATCGTACCCACAGTGACAATGGTAAATCCGATTGCTGCAAAAACTCTAGCGACAACTGCAATATTTTCACGTTCCTTTTGAACGATCGACAGCGCGGGAATCAATGACCAATATGGGATATCCATCAAAGTGTAAGTGATCCCCCATAGTATATATAAAACGCTGACATAAATAAGTAGGGTATTTCCAGTAAGAGAAGGTACTGTGAACAATGCCACAAGTATTACAGCATTCGTGAGCGTTCCTATGAGAATCCAAGGTCTGAACTTTCCAAAACGCGAACGCGTGTTGTCCACAATCATGCCCATGATGGGATCGTTGATGGCGTCAAACGCCCGTGCCACGAGAAAAAGTGAGCCTAGAAACAACGCGCTTATTCCTACAATGTCATTCAAATAAAAGAGTATGTAACCTGCCACGAAACCATATACCAAATCCTTACCAAGTGCTCCTAGCCCGTAACTAAAGCTTTCTTTTCGATTCATACTGGAACCTCCGAATTATTATTGATCAGTCCGTAAAATATATGATGAATGCATTCGCGCATCAACATCTTTGGAGAATCATGCTCAGTCAATAACAATTGCTTATAAAGACCAAGCAAAAGAATTTTGAATGTTTCATTTTCGATAGGCCTAACAAGTCCCAGTTCTATATTGAGATTCAAAAGCTCAAAAGTCTCGTCCCAATTGTTCTCAAGGTATTGATCAACTCTCTGATAGAGAGCGGGATAAGTTTCCTTGATGGATATGATATGATGATAACTCACTGCCTCATAATCGGGATAGACACAAAGGATTTCAATCAATTGCTCAAGTGGAGTGAGTGTTTTGTCTGTGTAGATTTCATGTTCTTTGGCCTTGATGACTCTGAAGAGTTCATCAACTATATCGCCAAGGATGGCTTCTTTGTTTTCATAGTATTTGTATAGTGTCTTCTTGCTGATTTTCAATTCTTTCGATAGAGTATCAAGATGAAAATGGACACCCTCTTTATTGAAATGGTTCAGTGCGCATTTTCTGATTTTGTCTTTTACTACATCCATACAAATCTCCTTTGGAAACTCAAATATAATTCTCAGTTTCCATAATATCAGAATATTCTAAAAGTGTAAATAAAACATTTGTTTAATTGGAAATTTTGTTCAAAAAGGTGTACACTTATAACATTATTTGATAAAAGGGGTAATGAAATGTTAAAAGCATCTTATGAGATTGTACAGACTGAAAAAAAATACTTGGACGACTTGATTGAGCTTTTTATAGGAAATTATAAAAAAACTCGAGAGAAGAATCCGCTATTGCCAATCAAATACGGTACATATGAGGGAATCAAACCATCCATATCCTGGATGCTGAACAACTGTAATGGTGTTGTCGCACTAAACGATGGCAAAGTTGTGGGCTATATGTCGGCACTGATTCTCAACCAGTTCAAAGGAAGCAACAGAGGTGCGTATACACCGGAATTCGCTCATTCAAGTACTGAAGTGGACAAGGTCAAAATATACAACATGATGAGGACTGAACTTTGGAAACTGCTTGCATCACTTGAATGTACAGTTCATAGTATAACTTTGCTTGACGATGATACTCTTAAAACCGACTTTTTCATGGCGAGCTACGGTTTGCTGGTGATGGATGCAATGAATACTGTGGAACAACTGATCGAGACCACAAAGGCAAACCTTTCAGACAAGTATTCTGCAAGAATCGCTAAAGCTCATGAAATTGATTCAATCAAACCATTGGTAATTTCATATAGAGACTACATGTCCGGACCACCGATCTTCAACAATATTGGTGTTGAGGACATTGACGTCATGTTGGAAAGATGGTTTATGGAAGATAAACGTAGCGTTTGGGTTGTGGAATCACATGCTGGATCAGATCCTGTAATTATAGGTTTCGCAAATCTGATCACAGATCCTGACAATGCCAGTTATATTGTGAGAGATACATCGGTATTAGGCATTTCAGGAACATTCATTTTGAGAGAACATCGCAACGGAGGTGCTGGAAGTGTCTTATTTAACACGGCTAGCCACTGGGCAAAAGATAACGGCTATGAAAAAATATCTGTGGACTTTGAAAGTGCAAACCCTCTTGCCTTAAAATTTTGGTTGAACCACTTTGAACCCGTCACTTATTCTTTGATCAGACATATAGACGATCGATTGATAGGGAAGCTATGAGTATTGAAGTAAGAATTGGGTTAGAATGGCATTAGAAAATATTAAATCAATACTAAACAAACTCGGGTGGATGACATCCGAGTTTTTTTATATACTGAGTTCAAAGATAGTGATGAAAAGAGGTGATTATGTTGTTCAGCTTCAAATCGAGACAATTGACGGAAGATGAGCGGATCAAAAGATTGAAATGGATCATGTCACAGTGTGAAATAGATGATTACAAAACCAAGAAATTCAAAGGGCTTTTATATGATACGATTCCTAATGAGACCGGCCTTAAGACAAGGCTTGAAATCATGGGGACGGGTGGTTATATGGAACAGCTCATTAGGCTAAGCAACCGCGATACGGATTATGGATCGAAAGTCGAGAAACTGGCTATGGAATTTTCCAAGACTTACGGATTTGTTCCAGAAGAGAGTTTTAGGACTTTCTCTCTTTGTTCGAGAGCTCTTGGTATAAAGCACAAAAGCGAAGTGACCATCAGTCCTGAAATCGGACAAGCCATGAAAAAAGCACAGGGCAATTTTTCCAAGAAACATTTTAACGAACCGGAAGCAAAGCAAGAAATCAGAAAACCAATTGAGCAGAAATCGACATATAAAAAGAAATTGATCAGAAGCAAGGCGAACCTATTCAAGGTCATGATGTTTCTGATCGGGATGATCGCAGGAGCATTTTTTATCGGCTATACATTTGAAATAAATTGGTTCGGGTATTCGTTTATGGCTATCGAGGACGGGCTCGCTTTTTACACCAACCCATGGATTGTGGGTACTGTGATTACGACAATCGTACTTTGGTTGGTTCCATATGTATCCTATAAAAAATTCGACAAGAACATCGTTGCACTTTATCCGCTGTTGATGCTCTTGGTGCAGTTTGGTGCTTCGTCACTTTTCGTTGGCCTCCCACTGCTCTATGAGAAAATCCAGGTGATCTTATGGTTGACGATGTTGGGATCATTTGTATTATTGAGTTTTTTCTCAGTCAGGCTTCCTCGGGGAGCAAAGGATTTCATTTCATATAAGTCCATCACACCATATTATTTGTCGGCAATCACATTCTTCATAACACAGTATGCTGTGCGTATGATGCTATAAAAGGAGGGTAACATGTCAGATCTATTGAAACCCGGTGATCACGTCTCATCAGGGGATAAAAAGTACAGGGTACTCAAGGAAATAGGAGATGGCGGACAAGGCAATGTCTACTGCGTCTCGGAAGGAGAGCATTTGTATGCCCTCAAGTGGTACAATAAATCAGCGTCTACACCGGAACAATATGAATCCATAGAAATGCTTATTGAAAAAGGCGCGCCAAGTGAGGAATTCATTTGGCCGATAGAACTCGTCGAAGGAGCTTCCACAGATAATTTCGGCTATGTCATGCCACTCATAAACACCAAAAGATTCACCAAACTGTCATACTACTTCAGTGGCGACGTCGAAGTCAAAAGGTTTGAGACCATCATCGATGCTGGCATAAAAATGGCACATGCCTTTTATGCCTTGCACATAAACGGTCTTTGCTACAGGGATATATCATTTGGCAATTTGTTTGTTGATTTTGAAACCGGCGATGTCATGATTTGTGACAATGACAATGTGACATTTGATAATCTGACTTCTCTTGAAAACAATTGGGGAACCAACGGATTTATGGCTCCTGAAGTCGTTAGAGGAGAATTGCCACCGAGTTCACAGACCGATTTGTTCTCACTCTCGGTTGTGCTTTTCAGAATGCTGCATAAACAGCATCCGCTTCAAGGTCAACGGGAATACGATATTCTGATCTCAGACTATGAATCCGACCTGGCGCTTTATGGGACCAATCCGATTTTCATTTATGACCCGATCGATGCGACCAACAGACCGGTAGCAGGGAAAAAGGATATTGCCGAAGCCTACTGGCCATACTATCCAACTTTCATAAAGGAAAGATTCATCGAGGCATTTACTCTAGGGCTGCACGATCCACATGCCAGAATTCGTGAAAGTATCTGGATCAAAGATCTGTCGGCTCTCAAATCACAACTGTATTATTGTTACAATTGTGGAGGACAGCTTTTCTATGACAAATCTCTTCTTACAGAACATATGATTTGCCCGGCTTGCAAAAGTAAAATCAAAGTATTGCCTCCAAGGCTCAAGATAGGTGATTCCGTGATCATGTTGAATCACGATACAATACTATACGCCAACCAAATCGACAGCAGCAAGGTCATGGATTACGATACGGAAGTCGGTAAGGTGGAAATCCATCCCAAGCATCCGAATGTCTGGGGAATCAGGAACCTCTCAGACCATGTTTGGAGATACGTGACCAAAGAGGGTACAGTAAAAGAAGTGAACAAAGATGGGGTGATTCCCATCATTCACAATTTAGAAATACAGATGGGAACACAAACCGGTACTTTGCGATTGATGTCGCAAATCAAATCATAAGGAGGTCATAAAATGACAGTAGATAGATTAGGAAATATGGGCGCTAGAGATTTACATTTATTTTTCCTCATTGACGCATCAGACTCGATGAGTTACGGAGGTAAGGCTGAAACACTTAACAACGCAATCAGGGAAGCGATCCCACACATCAGGGAAGTAGCAAAAGAAGCTGAAGGATCCATTAAAGTCCATGCGCTATCTTTTTCAACAGGTGCAAGATGGATTGTAAACAACGTGGATATCAATAATTTCACATGGGAAAATGTAGTGACTAAAGGCGTTACAGACATGGGAAGAGGATTTGAGATGCTTTCTGAGAAGCTCACAAGCGATTTTCAAGGTGAAAGAGGTTATCAACCTATCATGATCCTATTATCTGATGGTCTTCCGACAGATAAGTACGAAGAAGGTTTGAATCAACTCAAAAAGACTTATTGGGGCGGCAAAGCCATTAGAATTGCCATTGCAATCGGCTCTGAAACCGATATGGATGTGCTTCAGGATTTCATTGGCGACAGTTTTAGAGGCGAACTCAAACCACTCAAAGCCAAAAATGCAGCTGAACTTAAAAATTATATAAGATGGGCATCCACTACAGTGTCGCATGCATCGATCAATCCGGTAAGGGGAATGTTACCACCACCTCCAACACTTGATGATTCTGTCGATGTAGAGAATCTGGACTGGTGATGTCTTATGTGGAAAGCATTTGGGGCCTCAGTGACGGGGCCCTCCCACGTTTCAAAAGAAGTGCCAAATCAGGATGCATTCCAAAGTTATGATGATCATCTTAAAATGATAGCAATAGCCGATGGACATGGTGACAGTAAACACAAATTCAGCGACATTGGAGCAAGGAAGGCTGTAGAAGTGGCTCACGAAGTCATCGAACAATTTCTCAATAATGGGATTAAAAGCATTGATTCCGCTCAAATCAAATATCTCCTTGAGAACGATATTGCCTTTGAAATCAAAAAACAATGGAAATCCTCACTGTTTGATGACGAAAAATTATTTGGATGTACATTATTGGTCGCGTTTGAATTCTTGAACCATCTCTATTTCATGCAATTAGGTGACGGAAAAATTGTCGTCATCTATGAAAATGGCGATGTTTATTATCCTATTCCAGAAGATGAGCGTTATGTGAACAATATGACTTCCTCATTGTCTGACCAACTTGCCTGGATGGAATTTAAAGTGGAAGTCCTTCCAATCACAGAATCCATAAAATGGGTCGGACTATTTACAGATGGAGTTGAAAACGCATATCCTCATAATAGATTCGATGATGCTTTCTTTTATCTCGACCTTGCCAAAGCGAAAGTGAATGACGCTTACAGCGACTACCTCAGTACCAGATTGGAACTTGCCTCAGCTTATTCCAAAGATGATACGACCGGCGTTGTCTGGACGAGAGAATTTACAGGACATCAAGATGATTCCGAGTGGAATCTGGATGATCCTACAATTTTATTTACCAGCAACCCGTATGGTTGGAGACCATTGACACAAGCAATCAGTGGATCAAAAATGTACAAGAGGATTGAGTATGCACATAAAATAATCAATTGTTTTGACTCGGATCATTTGGTTCATGGAAATAAGAATCCGGTTTCCATCAAACAGATTTTTATAGATGATGATTGCGGTAAGATGGAATGCCTGAGTAAAATAATCAATTTCAAGGATTTGGTCAGAATTGTTGCGACAATAGTAGAAGGGACTCCATTGACCGAGGATCACTCAGACTATGAGAATCTTGATTCCATCAAAAGCTTAAGAGAAAAATTGATACACACTCAAAGATCAATCAAGTTATGCTACAGTTGCGGAGAAGAGTATTCAGATCACTGTACCAGCTGCGGCATACAAACCGAAAAGGCTCCATGTCTTCATGGTGGGAATGGAAGCTTTGAACTGATTTATGATCAAACCATTTTTCTTCATCATATCATGCCCATTACTGGAGGATATGATCCTGTGGTCGGTGTGGTCGTTCAACATCCCAAGCATCCATCGGTTTGGGGGATCAAGAACCTTTCAGGTCATTTGTGGTATGTAGAAGGTACAAGGGCAGTGACAATCGAAACCGGGAAGGTCATGGTATTATCTGGTGACCAGATTCGTGTAAATATTTATGGATTACCAGTAAATATACAGATAAAGTAGTTTCAGCTCATGTTGAAGCTGCTTTTTTTGGTTTTTTGAAAAAAAGTTATGAAAAAACAAAAATATTTGATTATTATTATTGGATAAAGGATATTATGGTATATATATAAGAAAATACCGTGGAAGGAGTGAGAAAAATGAGAGAAGATTATATTCAAGAGATCATGTCGAATGTTTTAGTGTTGATGCCCATGTTGAATAAACGCTTTTTGAGGGAAGATGAACTCTTCAAGTCAGAAAATTTATATCCGTCACATATACAGATTCTACTTTTACTATCACATAACAAACAGTTGACCATGTCTGAGATCAGCAGGGAGATTCATGTGATCAATTCCAACTTGACGCCTCTTGTGGACAAGTTGATCAAACTGGGTTACTTGAAAAGACAACCATCCAAAAAAGATCGTAGAGTGGTGCATATTTCATTGACAGCAAGTGGCAAGAGACAAGTCGAAAAACATAAAGTCTATGTCGTGGAACTTTTGAAGGAAAGACTGGAGCAATTGTCAGATGAAAAAGTAGAGCAATTGATGACACATGTCAGAGGGTTGTCAGATATTATCTCAGAGTGTATAGAACCGTAAAAAAATATTTGTATGATAAACTGAATTTATGATAGGATGAATTAGGATAGTAATATCCTAATTTTTTTTATGAACTATGAGTTAGAATGAGGGGGATAAAAATGAAATCAGAAAAGTTGAAAAAATATGCTGAGTTGCTGGTCAAAACCGGAATCAATCTGAAGAAAGATCAAATATTGGTTGTTCGTACGCCGGTTGAATGTGCCGATTTTGCAAGACTCATATCTGAAGTCGCATTTAAAGAAGGCGCAAAAGATGTCGTTTTGAACTGGCAGGATGAAGTCGCTTCCAAAATAAGATACCTCTATGGACCAAATGACCTTTTCAACCACTTTCCAAGTTGGCAAAAAGAGTTTTATCTATCATATGTCAGACAAGATGCAGCATTTCTATCCATTTCCGCTTCTGATCCGGATGTCATGAAAGATGTGGACCCAGAAAGAATCCAGAGGTATTCACGTGTTGTCAGTGCGGAAATTGAAGAATATAGAACGAGAATGATGAATAATGAAAATGTATGGTGCGTAGCATCGGTACCAGCACCGTCATGGGCAAAGAAAGTGTTTCCTGAACTATCAGAGGCAGAAGCGGTTGAAAAGCTCTGGGAAGCTATTTTCGACGCAGTAAGGGTGAATGAAGATAATCCGGTTGCGGCCTGGGATACACACAAGGCAAATCTGAAAAATCAAATGGACCTTTTAAATAATCAACGTTTTAAGACCATCCATTTCACTAATGAACTGGGAACAGATCTTCATGTTGAATTACCAGAAGGCCATTTGTGGCTTGGGGGTTCAGATTTGACACCAGATGGTCATGAATTTATAGCCAATATGCCTACAGAAGAGGTTTTTACAGCTCCTAAACGCGATGGTGTAAATGGCAAAGTGGTCAGTGCCATGCCACTTAATTTCAATGGCAGTCTCATCGAAGATTTTGAAATAGAGTTCAAAGATGGTGCAGTGGTGGATTTCAAGGCAAGAGTAGGTTATGAAAATCTGAAGAGGTTGATCGAAACGGATGAAGGCTCAAAATATCTTGGTGAAGTTGCACTTGTACCATATGATTCACCGATTTCAAATACGGGTATATTATTCTACAATACTTTATTTGATGAAAATGCCGCATGCCACCTTGCACTAGGTAAAGCATATCCAGTGTGCATCGAAGGCGGAGAAAAGCTCAATTCAACTGAATTGATTGAAAAAGGAATCAATGATTCCATAACCCATGAGGACTTCATGATCGGAACAAAAGATTTGAAAATCACAGGGATCAATAAGGATGATGAAGAGGTCTTAATCTTCGAGCATGGCAATTTCGTACTATAAAAAAAGGAAGTGCGGGAATGAAACGGATCAGAAGCAACGAAAAGTTCTATCAGGATTTGTATAGATATGATGAATCGGATGGAAGTTATATTGTGGAAGTTTCTTTGGATGAATATGAGGATGTTTATGATGAGTGGGACCCGTCACCCTTCAAGAAAAGGGATATTGAGGATGAGTTCGATGATTTTATCTGGGATTCCGCCAATGACATTCCGCTTAAGTATAAGATAAAAATTGTCCTTTATCTGCCTATGGCTCAAAAAAATAAAGGCAAGGAAAAAGCGTTAAGAGAGGCTTATGACAATTTCTATTCGTTTCGACTGATTCGGGCTTACAAGACGCAAAAAAATATACAAAAGAAGATTTTGACTTATCTGATGATGTCGTTGACATTTCTTTATATAGGCTATTTTTACTCGGCCGAGTCTGGAATTGTCATGTCCGTCCTAAAAGAGGGCATCTTTATCGGTGGTTGGGTATTCCTCTGGGAAGTGTTCACCCTGATATTCATAACACTGGGTGAAGAACGTAAAGTCAGTAAAATAGTCAAAAGATTGCTTGATTCAAAAATATGTTTCATCTATACTGATGAAACCAGAAATTAATGTGAAATCCAAGGTGCATTCATTGTCACCTTGGATTTTTTTAGTTAAAATAACGTAAAGATTGATATTTTACTCGGATGTTTGGTATATATGAAGTGTAAATTGTTTTTAATTATACTAACAAAGGTGGTTTTATGAGAAAAACTATAATAATAGCAGGAGCCGCAGGTGAGGGAATCAATACAGTGGAACTCTATGTGGAAAAACTGCTCAAACAAGAAGGTTACGAAATATATGCCTATAAAAACTATATGTCCCGTGTCAGAGGCGGTTATAATTACTCGACGATCACAATCGGTCAAGAAAGGGTATATTCTACCGAATCACATGCGGACATCTTTATTGCACTTAATGCTGAAGCAGTCGAAAATGCGAGTGCACAAATCAAAGCTGATGGTACACTGATTGCTCTAAGTGGACTAAAGTCAAAACACGATTTTGAAGGAAAAATAATTTGGGTGGATGAGGAAGAACTGAAGAACATTACAAAAAATAAGAACTCATTTGGAATGGTCGCAGTTGGAATGATCATCAAATGGTTCGGTGGAGAAGAATCCATCCTTGAAAAAATCAACAACAAGAAATGGTCGGATTCTATAAATTCTGCAAATAAAGCTTGTGCCAAATGGGGATATGAGCAGATGGAGAGTGTTCATATGCCAGCGAGAGCTGATGAGGAACGCATCATCTTGAATGGTAATCAAGCCGTCGCACTGGGAGCACTTAGTGCAGGACTTGGCTTTTATTGCGCCTATCCGATGGCACCATCAACAGGTATCATGAACTACCTTGCGGCACAAGAAAAGAAAATGAATATAGTTGTAGAACAAGCCGAGGATGAAATCGCCGCTGCCATGTCAGCGATTGGATCCGCATCAAATGGTGTGCGTTCCATGACCGGCACATCCGGTGGAGGATTCGCTTTAATGGTGGAATCCATAGGTTTTGCGGCAGTCAGTGAAGTTCCAATCGTCATCTGCAATGTTCAAAGACCTGGACCGGCCACTGGACTTCCAACCAGAACGGAACAAGCGGACCTTGCGTTCGTTGTTACCGCGTCACAAGGAGAATTCGCTAGAATCGTTATGGCCCCTCGAACTGTGTCCGATGCATATTATTCAACGTTTAGAGCATTCAATCTAGCTGAGAAATATCAAGTGCCAGTAATAATATTGTCGGACCAATTGCTTGCAGATTCAGTCCAAAGCATAGATCGGGTTGATACCTCTTCACTTAAAATTCAACGTCATCTCAAAGAGGATTTTGATCCAAAATACAAGAGATACGATTTTGAAAACATATCTGGAAATAGAAAATATCCTGGATTGGATTCACAGACTCTGATCATGACTGATTCACATGTCCATGATGAGTATGGAAAAGTGACTGAATCCGAAGAAATGACCATTGCACTCAAGAACAAGTTTTTGAATAGGATAGAAGCCATCAAAAAAGAGCTAAGTGCTCCTGAGTTTTATGGATCCGAGAATTATGACACGCTATTCTTATCTTGGGGATCTACTTATGGTGCCCTGAGAGAAGCGGTGGATGAACTCAATTCAAGAGGTAATGAAGTGGCCATGATTTCATTTACAGATGTTTTTCCGATAAGAGAAAATGTTCTCGAACCATTCATCAGACCAGATGTGAGAGTTATAAATGTGGAAGGGAACGCCATGAATCAGTTCGGTAAAATCCTAAGGATGGAAACTGGTGTGAAGTTCAGTCACAGCATCAACAGATACGATGGAAGACCGTTTACATCGGCTTTCATTGCAGAAGCATACGAGGTGATTAAAAATGATTGATAAAATAGATGCATTAAAAACTGTAGACAATCCATTTGTAACGAACAATCCCACAAGCTGGTGTCCGGGTTGTGGAAATTTCAGCATACTCGAAACTCTGAATAAAACTTTATTCGACGTAGGACTGAAGCCACAAGATGTTCTGCTCGTTTCAGGTATTGGGCAGGCTGCAAAATTGCCACATTATATTCATGCTCACGGACTTAACACACTTCATGGTAGAGCACTCCCGTCAGCGCTTGGGGCACATGTGGCCAACGTTGACCTGAAAATTATTTTGAATTCTGGTGATGGCGATACGTATGGCGAAGGTGGCAATCACCTCTTGCATAATATCAGAAGAAATATTGACATTGTGCATATCGTCCACAACAACCAGGTTTACGGACTCACAAAAGGACAAGGTTCACCAACCACACCACTTGGACAGGTCACCAGACTTCAGTTTGATGGGATGAGATCTGAGGCAATCAGCCCACTTGCACTAGCAATCAGCCTTGGATGTGGTTTTGTAGCGAGAAGCTTTTCCGGCGACTCGGAACATCTTGAGGAAATGATAAAAGCTGCAATGAATCATAAGGGATATGCCCTCATAGACGTCATGCAGCCTTGTGTATCTTTCAATAAGATCAATACGTACAAATGGTACAAAGATAGAGCGTTCAAACTTCCTGAAGATTACGATCCAAAGGATAAGATCAAAGCTTTTGAGATGGCACAGATGTTTGGTGATGAAGGTATCCCGATGGGAATCCTTTACAAAGAGGACAAATCGGACTTCATGTCACGAATTCCTCATATCACCAAGCCACTGGTATCATACGACAGAAAGCCTGATGACATCGAAAAGCTTCTCGATGCATTGATTTAACCGAATAATCTATACAAGAGGGGGACCAGTATCACTGTGATCAGGCCGGCAAGGCCGATTGCAGCGCTACTGAGTGCTCCTTCTTTTTCGCCGATTTCCAGAGCTTTGGCTGTACCCACAGCATGTGAAGATGTTCCAATACCAACACCGACTGCAATCGGATTGACACCTCGCAGTAGTTTTATAACCCATGGAGCCATAAATGCCCCACCAATTCCAGTAAGGATCACCATGATGACTGTGAGTGAACCTGTCCCTCCAAGTATTTCACTGAGCGACAATGCCATAGGGGTCGTTATGGATTTGGGCAATAATGAAATCAGAAATTCCTCAGGCAACTTAAGGAGCTTGCTGAGTAATAATATACTGAAAAATGATACGACCACTCCTGAAGTGATGCCGATCATTAGGCTCAAAAAATAGGTTTTAATGGTCTCGCGCTGACGATAAAGCATAAGTCCCAATGCGACTGTTAGCGGACTGAGCATAAAATGAATCCCGTCACCACCAAGTTTGTAGTTCTCATAAGGAATGTCAAAAACTTTAAGAAAACCGATGATCAATATCAGCGCAATCAAAAGTGGATTCGCAAAATCAGATTCAGTCTTTCTTTTGACGAATACACCCAATTGAAAAGCCAATATGGTGATCAGTATTCCAAAAGCAGGTGAAAATGTCAAATCTCGAATCATTTTTTCACCTCCTTGCCCCTTGTAAGCACATGAGTCACAAGCATGGTGACGACCATGGTGACAAAAGTAGAGACGAGTGCCACAATCACCAGTGGAGTGACGTGCTCACTTCCGATTCCGTCAAGGGCGAGAATAGCCACACTTGCTGGAACGAAGAAGAAGGCAATATTGGTCAGCAGAAAGTCCCCGATATCTTTGATTTGCTTTTCTTTCAACACACCTGAAGTCAAAGCAACGAAAAGGAGCACCATGCCGAGAATGGAGCCGGGAATGGCAATGATGGATTCCAGTATGGAACTGAGGAGTTCACCCACCAACCAGAATCCAATCAAAATACCAAATTGTATGATCAGTTTCATCAGATCAAGCGCAACAATAAATCATTGCTGCGTTTTATAAATTTAGTCATCGCTTCAGGTGATAAATGTGTGTGACTGAGCATCGCCAAATCATAGAGCTGTTCGCAAATCATATATCTGACTTCTTCAGTTGCTTCCTCATTTTCGATCAAATGCTGAACCAGAGGATGTTTGATATTGAGAAGCAGCGTTGATTCTGTTTTGAACATATCCGGATTCATACCGGACACACTGTACATTTTCATCATATCCTGCATTCTTCTCGATTCCTCGGAAAGTATGATCATGCTGGACAAACCTTCATTTTTCATTTTTTCGAGTTGAATGTTTATTTTGTCTATGTGAAGCGCTTTTTTGAACTGTGCTTCAAGTTTCTCTGATATGACCTGCTTTTCTTCATCGCTCCAGTCGTGGGATTCTTTGAAGTGTTCATTAAGGTCTGAATCCACTCGAGCGAATTTAAGTCCTTCGCGTTTCGATTCAAGTAGTGAAATGAAAGGTTGATCTATGTGGTGATCTAAAATAACCGCCTCAAGCTCGTGCTCTTTGAACATTCTTACATACTGAGCCTGTTGAATCGGATCGGATACATAGAAAACAGTATTCTCATGTTTCCCTATGGCATTTGCAAGGTATTCGTCCAGGGTAACATAACGACTTTCAGTGGTGCCGAACATGAGTATTTTTTCAACACCATCATAGAATTTTTCATCTTTGAGTGTTCCAAATTTGATGAATGGGCTGATATCATTCCAAAAGCCTTCAAAAGACTCTCTTTCAGTCTTGAATAGACCATTCAGTTTATCAGCGACTTTCTTGCTGATATAAGTTGAAATTTTTCGAACAAATCCATCGTTTTGTAGAAAACTTCTAGAGACATTTAGTGGTAAATCAGGACAATCTATTACACCTTTGAGTAGCAGCAGAAACTCCGGAATGACCTCTTTAATGTTGTCTGCGACAAAAACTTGGGAATTGTAAAGCTTGATTTGACCTTCAATGGTATCGAACTCTGTATTGAGTTTCGGGAAATAAAGAATGCCCTTGAGATTGAAAGGATAATCCATGTTG
>Ga0255398_1023_pt1 | contig 21245 bp, 19 predicted proteins | sample ANMaggSeSYBR01K3_FD_182119 | JGI IMG/M metagenome (GOLD analysis project Ga0255398, IMG submission 182119) | Sediment cell enrichment communities from methane seep in Santa Monica Basin, California, United Staets - ANME aggregate JGI... | ecosystem: Environmental > Aquatic > Marine > Cold seeps >...
TTGAAGTGCTTGATCCCGCTGAAACAAAACTTGTTCGGGATAAATCCAGCTCATATCAGGCATCATTGTTATACATGGAAAGCCTGCTTAGAAAAATTTACGATTCAGATGCTTTTATGGAGTTTCCTGCAATATGAAAGAAAAGTTTATTGAAAAACCAAAACAGCTAACCATTCCAGGCATGCCGAGTTTGCCTGAACAAAAGGAAATAAAATTCAACAAAAAAACTTCAGGAAAAAAAGTGAAGCAGAATGGCCATTTGCCGGACAATCTGGGAAAAGCCATTAAAATGCCAGTGCCCGATTTTTCAAATCCAAACCGAAAGCCGACCTGCCTTGAAGTTGATTTCCCCATTGCCCAGATAAATGCATTGTCAAACCTTGAAGGCGCTGCAGGAAGTCGCACGGCTGAGTTATTTTGAAAATGGTTCTTTATTGGCCAGAGAGTATCTGGAAAAACAGGGCGTTCATCTAATTGTGGTTCCCCCACCTTCCTAAAACATACCTGGACGGGGCCGCAATGTTATTGCCGGACGGAACGCTGGAAATTCGACAGGGTCTGCAAATATCGCGAACTAAACGGCATGCTCTTTGATGGAAAAAATGAGTTTTTCCATCAATCAAAAACCCTGGTTTGTTTATAATTGTATATTTTATGAGGGCAAACCATGGGTCTGCGTGGATCATAAAGAACGTTTCAGTCCAAATCTGAAAAGCCTGTCCTCAAAAGCAGCTATTTCCTGGTCGGCTGTTTTTTCGGATGATTACAGTTCGGATCTAAGGGAAGAGGCAGTTGTCCTTAAACACCCCAAATACGGATTTTACGCAGGTATTTTTGAAGACGGCAAAATCAATAAATCGAGAAACATCACAAACGCTGTGATACTGGAAGCCATGCTTTACCTGAAAATGGGCAAAAAACCTTTCATTTCATTATTCAGAAATGATTAAGGCATAATGACAAATGACTGCTTTTTTTTGAATCTGTAAATATTGAAATCTTTTTGATCCAATGTAATAATATTGTATATCCCTGTATCCATTGCAAGACATACAATTGTTGCATCAGCGTAATCCATGGGCAGATCTGAATACTTTTTTATTAGAATTTTTACTTTTTTCATACTCTCAACACTGGAGGGAATGATTTCAACCACAGATTTTAGAACAAAATCAATAGCTGCTGTTTGCGCTTTTACCGAGAAATTTAAAAGGTAAAGAACTTCTGTTAAAACAGATTCGGTAGAATATAATTTTCCGGGAAAATTCTTGAGCCATCGTACACAAATATCATGTTTTGATTCACTTTTGTCTATTAATGCAACCCACGGGCCTGTATCTAAAATAGCTTTCATTTGTCGACCTTTTTTATTTTTTTTATCAAATAGTCGCGATGACGTTGCCCAAGATCAGGTATTCCGCTTTCAACAATACCGAGAAGATGTTTAACCTTAGTGAATGGTTTTTCTGTACTTTCATTATATTCTTCTATAAATTTTTTTAAAGCTATTCTGGTTACATCAGATTTTTTAAGCTCCATTTTTTTTGCGATATATTCAATCATAGTCATCTGTTCTTTTGGCATTCTAATTGTAAGCTGCATTTATCACCCCTTATTTTAATGAAAATGATTGCAATGTAGTCTTTTTGATTTTATATGTCAAGAAAAGGTTGTTTAGAAACGTGCTCGTATTTATAAAGAAAAAGGGGCTATTCTGCAACGCCGGAAAGGGAGCGAAAGTCTATTGGAAGCGGGACAATAAATTGCATCGTGTTATTTTTATCCTTCTTCTTGCAATGGGAAGCTTTCTGTTTTGCTTTTCTGATGCCTTTGCCGGGGCAGGAGAAGAAACTGTGGATGAGATTATGAAAGGGATATCAAGTTCCTTTGCGCTGCCCTTATAACAACTATTCCGGCAACAGGTATCCGTGGCACAAAAAAAGTCCTGACACCGGCAGATTCAAGGACGGCGCCATCACAATTTCGTGGTCATGGATGTGGTAAAATATGAACAAAAATAATTTATTGAGATTACATCAAGCAGGCATACTAACCGATATAGACATTCATTTCGCGGGGTTTATGGCGAATCTTGCGGACGGCAAATATCGGGAAGTATTTCTTGGAGCAGCTCTTGTAAGCAATGTTACAGGCAAGGGGGATGTGTGTCTTGACCTTGCATCATTTGCAGGGAGGATGCTGCTTGAAAAAGATGATGGAATGGATGCCGTTATATGTCCGGGGCTTTCTGCATGGAAGGACAATTTGATGTCAACCGGTATTGTCGGAAGACCCGGAGATCTTTGCCCTCTTATACTTGATGAGGAAAACAGGCTTTATCTTTATCGCTACTGGGAGTATGAAAAAAAACTTTCTGATTCTATAAAGAAACGCACCAAAGAAGATATCAGCGGCTTAAATTTATCGCTTATAAAAGACAGCATAAAGAGGCTTTTTCCTGAAAGAACGGATAGCGATATTAACTGGCAAAAGGTTGCCGCCATAACTTCGACTTTTAAGAAGTTCTGCGTTATCTCCGGCGGGCCGGGAACAGGCAAAACCACAACTGTTGCAAAGATCCTGGCGCTTTTATTAGAGCAGGCAGGTAAAGAAGAAAACCCTGGAATTTTTCTTGCTGCTCCAACAGGAAAGGCTGCGGCAAGGTTAAGCGAATCAATCAGAAGCATTAAAGAAAAGCTTGATTGCAAAGATTATATCAAAGCAGCCATACCAGAGGAAACTTTTACAATTCACAGAATGCTGAAAACTATTATTGGTTCTCCTTTTTTTCGTCATAATTCTGAAAATCTCCTTTCTGCTGATATTGTTGTAGTAGATGAAGCCTCGATGGTTGACCTGCCTTTAATGTCAAAACTCATACAGGCAGTCCCAATTGATGCAAGGCTCATACTGATAGGAGACAGCGATCAACTGGCATCGGTGGATCCAGGTTCAGTACTTGGCGACATTTGCGGCAGCAGCCATGTTCGGGGATTTACAGCAAATTTTATTAATAAACTTGAAGAATTAACAGATGAAAAATTTACCGATTCTATCAAAGAACATAAAGACATAAAGGTTTTACATGACTGCATTGTTCTTTTGAAAAAAAATTATAGATTTGCTGCCGGCAGCGGAATCGGCGGATTAAGTCAAGCTGTTAAGCTCGGAGACATTAATAAATCTTTATTTCTGCTGAAAAATGAGGACGACAGAAGTATAATGTTTGAAAAAATATTGGCGGCTGATAATTTCAAACGAATTCTTGCGGATAAAGTCATTGAGTTTTATTCAGAGTATCTCAAAACTGATGATCCTGGCATTGCGCTTGAACTTTTTAATCGCTTTAAAATATTGTGTGCTGTAAAGATTGGGCAATTCGGGGTCTATGCAGTAAATGCAATTATCGAACAAATATTGAGCCGTGAAAATCTAATACAGACCGAAACCTTATGGTATAAAGGCAGGCCGGTTCTCATAACCAGCAACGACTATAAACTCGGCCTTTTTAACGGAGATATCGGCATAACCATGCCAACTCCGGACTCTGCCGGCAATGATATGCGTGTATTTTTTCCTGGAACTTCCTCCGGAGAATTGAGACAATTTCTGCCTTACAGATTACCCCGGCATGAAACGGTTTATGCGATGACTGTTCACAAGAGCCAGGGATCTGAGTTTGAAAACCTTTATCTTATTTTGCCGGATAAAGATTATTCCGTACTTTCAAGAGAACTTATTTATACCGCTATTACAAGGGCCAGCCAGAGTGTAACAATACTGGGTAAAGAAGAGGTCTTAAGAACTTCGATATCCAGGGTAATTGAGCGCAAGTCCGGTCTTCATGATTCTCTTTGGGGATGTAGCGCACGGTTTTGAGTTAAACCTAAGTTGAGCGATTTTTTACTTGATCTGCGCCGATCTCTTGCGCATAAAGGCTTCGCAAAAATCCTCGACATATCCACGGGTATGCCTGCGGTTTTTGCAAATCCTTATGCATCAAGATCTCAGCACATATCTTCGCAAAAAATCGCTCAACTTAGGTTAAAAAAGAAAGCAATCTCAAAAGCAGGAGGAATCTGTAAAATTGGATACAACAGAAATGCTAAACAAGATGTGCCATCTTGAGTTGACCGTTGTGGACATTAAGTCTCTGTGTAAAAGCCGGGGTTTTACTTCGAAAGAGGCCAATTCCCGAAATCTTCTTGAAGGCTTTTTCTTGTCTGAAACAGGGGTGGCCAACGCTCTCGGCAGCCTGACAAGGGATGAGGTTATTCTGTTTCATCTGATGAAATTGATCCCTGTAACCATGGATGTGGCATTTTTTGATCGCATCTATGGCTCTGAAAATAGCCGCAAATGGCGTTTTGGAACCTTTAGTCAAAAATATAAGGATATCTTCAAGCAGGTAAAAACATCTCTTATTCGCCGGGGGGTAATTCTCTTTGCCGAAAAGCATGAAACCTGGGAAAAGAATACAAAGCTGGAAAGACTGCGATTCAGATTTCCGGAAGAATTTCATCCATTTCTTCCTCTTCCCTTTGGTCCGGCCATGAGCATTCCAGGCCCTGGTAATTTCAACCAGACCGTTATCAAAGACAAATTGATGGAAATATTAAATTGCCATGCATCTGCATCCGAAGCAAATGAAGCAAAGTACAGCCTGAGCATTAAGGATGGGGAATTGCGTATGGGCGGCAAGGAGTTCCGGGCCGAATACCTCGTGGAATGGCAAAGAGCTATTTGGGATTTGGCCTTAAAAGAGGAAAGCCATAAAAAAGCCGGGCAAGGTTCTGTATCTCCAACCAAAGCCGCAGTCTATGCCTTTTCTCTGCTTATGCCGGGAGAATGGATACTGCCTGATGAACTCTCATCGCTTTTTAAGATTTTTTGCTATGGCATAGACCAGCCCAATCCCGAAAAGGTTTGCCATGCCGGCTGGAAACAGGGGTGTTTGGCCAAACAAACGATTGCCGAAAAAACATATTATGCTCTACCGGAAGATCATACTGATGCTGAAGACCAAATGGATCCCGGCCGGTTCTTGAAAAAAACCAATGACGGCACCGTAATAGTGGATATTTCAACCATTCCTTATGCAAGTCTGGAATTTCTGGCCTGGATATCGAATTTCCGCGTGGCCGGCTCGCAATTGACAGCATTCCCCAACTCTGTCAAAATAGGCAGAATTGTTATGAATATTGACCATGACCCACTGACTTCATGGCTCAGGGAAAACGCATCTGCATTTGCCGGCGCTATCTCTATAATAGAGCAGAGGTGGGGAAAACAGGTTGTGCATCAAAACCTTTTGGTGGCCAGGGTAAGAGACCTTAGCCTTAAAGTAGCAATCCAGAAGGCATTTGCAGATTCCGGCAAGGTTGTTTTTTTGCCGGACAATTTTATTGCTTTTCCAAACGATCTGACAAAAAAAATGGAAGCGCTGGTAAACAAATCCGGATATGTTGTCAAAGCCATAGAGGCAAAATGAGTGAAATGAATTTGAAACAGATTGACGTTAATGGGCTGAAGGTATTTGCAAACCACTGTGACCTGCGAAAAGACCTGCATCTTTTTATGGATTATGTCGGGAACCGGCGTGTCAAGCGTTCAACCAGGGGAAACGGTCTGCCCAAAATGGATGCAAGAAGGCTTGCCAGGCTGATAAGCGATCCTTTAGCCCCTGAAGAAGTGGAAGAATACGGATACAGCATATGGCTCAATTATATTGACAATACAGCTTTAAAGCTCGGATTTGTCTCTTATGATACTGAAGGGGAGTATTTGGGGTATAGCAGTTCAGAGCCATCCTATCCTGACAATTACATTGAAATAGCTGAGCGTAAATACAATAGTTTTCTGGATATGACCCTTCAAGACCAGGAAAACCTGTTACTTAAGAGTCTGGTTGACAAATATAAAGCTTGCTCTAATGAATTTTTTCAGACCGGAGTTATGGGAACCCTTGATACCTTCAGCTCCAGTGGCTGTGCTACCGGCGTGCTCCCATCTTTAAACTTTGCAGGGACAAGAAATTTCCTGTTAAAGATCATGAAGCGTTGTCAAAGCGGGGTCTGGTATAGTACTGCATCTTTTGTCAGGTATCTCAAGGCCGAACATCCATTTTTCCTTATTCCTGAGAAACCGAGTTACAGGTATAAGTCAGACCGGATTAACGGTCGTTATTGTAATTTTGGTGAAAGAAAAAAGGACTGGGACCCTAGTATCAAGATCACAGTCAAAGATTCCAATGCCTTTGAAAGGGTTGAAGGACGATATGTGGAACGTTTTTTGGAGGGCATTCCCCTTGCGCTGGGTTATGTGGATTTGGCCTATGGAAAATCCGAATACAAAGAACGGAATCCGTCTTTAAACGCTCTCAAGGCATTCAAAGTGAATGAATCTCTACTCCGTTTCATGGAGGGAAATATTCCTGAGCCGAAGGTTACGGTTCAACCAAATTTTGAGATTCATGTGGAATCGGAGTTTTATCCGGCCGGGATCCTGGCCGGACTGAATTCTCTCACAGATACCATTTCCGAAAATACGGTTACCATCCTGAAACTGAATAAAAGGAAGGTAACTGCCCGGTTGGCAAATGATGAGTCATTGGATGTGATTGCCATACTCCGGAACCTCTCTGACTCAAACGTTCCGCAAAATGTTCTGACCGAACTCGAAGAATGGGTTGGCCACTCAGAGGTTTTTACTCTGTATCACGGGTTTGGGTTGTTGGAGGGAAACCCGAACTTTGATATGGTAAAAAATTTTACTGTAAAAAACATTAGTCCTGCGCTCAGAATCGTTAAAGATCCGAAGAATCTTTTTGGCAGACTGGAAGAAGCAAAGCTGGTTCCAATGCTTGTAAAACATTCTGACAAGGCATTCAGACCGCTTCCTGACGGCGTCAAGTCCAGGTTTCCCAAAAAGTCGGATATACTTGATAGGCGCAAGAAGAAAAAAACCGTCACTTTAAAGCGCAAAACTGTCATTACGCTTTATTTTCCGGATAAGATGGTGTTTGAAAAATGCAGCAAGGCTCTGATCCAGGAAAGATGCGATATTGAAATGAACCGGAACAATAAATCTATCAGCTATTCAGGAGAGAAGCAGAAAGAGATCAACTCAGCATTAAAAACCCTTAAAAAAGAATATGTTATCAAAATGAAGGATATTGACTGGTGAACGATTCAGGACCACTCATTGTTCAGAGCGATCACACCATTATGGTTGAAGTGGCTCACCCTCAGTATGTCGAATGCCGCGATTTTTTGAACAGCTTTGCAGAATTGGTCAAGTCTCCGGAGTTTATTCATACATACAGAGTTACACCCCTCTCTTTGTGGAACAGCGCTGCCCTTGAAACAGGCATGGATGAAATCACAAACAGGTTGATAGGCTATTCCCGTTATGAAATACCTTCCAATGTACTTTTTGATATCAGAGAATGGTATGAAACTTACGGCAGCCTGGTACTTGAAAAGGTGTCTGAAAATAGTTTGCGATTGAGAATCAGCGATTCCATAATCCTTAACCGAATCCGCCAGGATAACGATCTGGAACGATTCTGGTTAAAAAAAACAGAGGACGGATTTTTGATTGCGGCCGGCGAACGGGGAAATCTGAAGCATGCCCTTGTAAAAATAGGTTATCCCGTCAAGGATACCTGCGGATACGTGCCAGGCGCTCCGATTGACTTAAGTTTACGCAATATTGATTCGGACGGTCACGCCTTTGACCTCCGTAACTATCAAAAAGAGGCGGTTGACGCCTTTTATCAGGCTGGCAGTGCCTCCGGCGGTAGCGGTATCATTGTCCTTGCATGTGGTTCCGGAAAAACCATTATCGGGTTGGGGGTTATGAACAAGGTGGGCAGCCATTCCCTCATCATTACAACCAATAACGTATCTGTACATCAATGGCGTGAGGAATTGCTTTCCAAGACGACATTGGACAATGAGGAAATCGGCGAGTTCACCGGCCTTATAAAAGAGATAAAGCCGGTAACTATTACTACCTACCAGATGTTGACCTATCGTCGCACAAAAGAAGATCCGCTTCTTAATCTAAATATTTTTACAGAACATGACTGGGGTCTGATCATTTACGACGAGGTTCACCTCCTTCCTGCTCCTGTGTTCCGTGCAACAACTTCCATTCAGGCCAGACGACGGCTGGGACTCACAGCCACCCTTGTGCGGGAAGACGGCAAGGAAGACGATGTATTTGCCCTGATCGGGCCGAAGCGATATGATGTTCCATGGAAAACCCTGGAAAGCAAAGGCTTTATTGCAGAGGCAATCTGCATAGAGTACAGACTCTTACTGCCTTCGAAGGAAGAACTCGATTATGCCCATGCCTCAAAGAGACAACGCTTCCGCATTGCCGCTGAGAATTCCGGAAAACTTACGCTGGTTGAAGAACTGATCTGTCATCACTCAGATGACAGCATCCTTGTCATAGGCCAGTACATTGCGCAGGTGGAAAAAATCGCCAAGAAACTGAACCTGCCGATTATCACAGGCAAGACCAAACATGAGGAACGTAAAAAGTTGTATGCGGATTTCAGGAAAGGGCGGATCAAAGTCCTGGTTGTCTCAAAGGTAGCCAACTTTGCAGTAGATCTTCCTGATGCCAACGTGATGATACAGGTCTCCGGCGCCTTTGGATCACGCCAGGAAGAGGCACAGCGCTTAGGTCGCATCCTCAGACCCAAAAAACGAGCTTCTTGTTTCTACACCCTTGTCTCAAAAGGCACAGACGAACAAAATTTTGCCGTTAACCGCCAGCTATTTCTGGTTGAGCAGGGCTATAAGTATCAGATCCGCTATTATGAGTAGGGCATGTTCCCCTGAAGAGGTGTGCAGCCTGGCAAGATCGGAAGTAATTTGAATCATAGTGAGGTTATCCTGTTTACTGTTTATCCCGCCTGTATGAATGATATACTGTTAGGAATAGCGTAAGATGGGAGGAAATCCGTTGTCAACTATTTTAGATCATGGTAGATATCAGGAAACTATATAATCACTTGTGAACGAGGAAAAAATGTTTGAGAAGTGCAGCTTTTACACCCGTGATGAAATTCATGTTCAACTTGGTGGCAGCAAACAATCGTATCTTCCGACTGTAGATGGTCAAGTAGTTGCAGCGTGCTTTAAGAAATCTGAAGATATGAATCCTAAAGCACCAGACGTAATTCTTTCTGGTACCGGAAAAATTGTTGAAAGAACATCGAAACAATTTGCAAACCAAAAATATGCGGTTCCAACATTTATTAAGCGTGCAGTAGGCCAATGGGAGTATATCGGAAATTATAAGGTTGTCAGACAGAGTTTTGATACGCAAGAAATAGTAATGCATTCAGAAAATGCAAAAAGAATGGACAAGGTGACATCTGTACTTTTTCTAACTGAAGAGAAATGATTCACATAACCGTCGGGTGGCTACCAACTTAAAGCGGGACACTTTTTCGCCATTTTGGCTCTATGGTAATTTTGCAATCAAGCGTAATCTAAGGAGTTGCTAACTAATTGAATGCACAGGCTGTCCCGCATTACGTTGGTAGCCGATATATCAAATCAAAAAAGCAGCCTGTGCTATCTACGGTAGAGGTAAAAAAATCGTTAGCAAAATTGAGTCAGGCAGGTTGTCTCCATCATTTAAAACCTACAGAGAACAGGTAAAGCACGTCAAGAATATTGTAGGGGAGAAACAGAACAGTATTGCTTGCCTCAAGTGCGGCAACCCTATGGTAATGCGCGAAATAAAGAAAGGCAACAAATTTTGGGGTTGTTCAAGGTTTCCACAATGTAGAGGCGTAGCAAATATCACATAACCAGGCTGAAGATGGACTGGGCAAAGCCGTGCCGCTTTTGAAAGGTACCTTTATCATAGTTTTTTTGGTTATCGTTGCCCAGCCACTCAGCTCTACGAATGCCAAATATAAGCAGAGAGGATAGTATGAATTTCATAGATCAGTACATGCAGCGAAGCCAAGATATTATTGGTGAGCGCACTCCAGAAGAAGAAAAATATGATAATGAACTAATAAAATGCCTCAAGAAATATGGAAAAATACGCAAAGCAATTAACAGGGCCAACAAAATGTATCCGGATGAAGCCTTAAAATACAATGACGAAAACGTTGGTGATATAGAAGCTCATTATGAACATCTAATGAATCATATGGAAATTGTAGGCAAAATAGGACACTAAGCAACGCAACTAAAATGGAGCATCAACGTAAGCTAAGGCAGAGATATAATGAGTCAAAAAATAGGCAGAAATGATCCATGTCCTTGTGGTAGTGGAAAAAAATACAAAAAATGTTGCAAACAGCATATTGAAGGGCAATATAAGGGTAGCAATCCATGGATGGACGAAGAAGGATTGCATATTATAGGTAAAGGTGCCCCGCCATCGCCCGAAGAACAAGAAAGAATGACAAATGAGTATCAAAAGAAAATCAAGGAAAGCCCCATGTGGGAAATGATGGTAAAAAAATATGGTGAAGAAAAAGCAAAAGAAATGCTTAAAGAATTTCAAGTACAGGTTAAGTGATTAATGAGCAAAAATAGGCATAACAATCGCATTCTCGTGCCAAGATAAATCCGAAATCTTGGAATTGGGAAAAATCCCATGAAATTGATTAAGAGACGAAATGCGGGGACGAAATGCGCCCATGAAAATATGCGTTGCATAACATATTAAAGTAGGGAATTGGGTATTTTAGGAACTAAGGTAGGGGAAAGATTGGGTCTAAGCCAGTCAGCGGTAAGCAGGGCGGTTCAAAAAGGGCTGGCCAGAGTGTAACAATATTGGGTAAAGAAGAGGTCTTAAAAACTTCGATATCCAGGGTAATTGAGCGCAAGTCCGGTCTTCGTGATTCTCTTTGGTGCTGAACCCACTTTTACTGTTCGAAATTCCTGAGGCGCTCTTCGGTCATGGGATGGGTTGACAGGTAGTTTAACCATTTCCCACCGGACCCTTTGGATTTGGGCGCCATTTTCTGATCAATACGACGCATGAGCTTGGCGAAATGGATGGGCGATGTTCCGCGGGAACGGAGATAGTCTAAGGCATAACGGTCTGCCTCGCGTTCGAATTGCCTGGAATAAGCCGACTCTGTCAGTAAGACCGGCAGCCCCAGAAACAGCTCCGATGAGCCGGAAACGTCACCGGTGATCGCCAGTAGGGCAAAACCCAAAAGCGAGTCCTGGATTGCTCTGCGCATGGCGTGACGGTGAACGATATGACCGATCTCATGGGTCAGCACGGCCAGCAGCTCATCGTCATGTTCGGCCAATCGCACCATTTCGTCCGAGAAGATAATGGTCCCGCCAGGAAGGGCGAAGGCGTTGGGACCTAAGCGGCCGCCCCTTCGGAACACGATTTTCAGCTCGTTATCCGGGTGATCCTCTATAACTGGCCGGAAGTGTTCCATCAGGCGGGTTCGGGTGGCCTCATCCAGTTCTGAAGGACTGAACACGGCTCGGTCCAGAATATCAAGCGAATGCTGGCCAGCTATGCCGTGGATAGAGGGGGGAAGCCGAAAGGCGATCAGCTTGGCGGCCGTCGGCACCCCGTATTTCATACTTCCCCATATGAAAAGGAGCAGGCTTGCCAGAGCGAGCACGATGTAGCGTTTACGGCTTTCCATATGGTAGACGATTTTCAGCCAGGAACGACGCTTAAACCTGTTCATCACCTTGTCCACAGCGTCGTTGTCTTTGGTTTCGAATTTTTCTCCGGCTGGAAAGTAGAGGCGGCGGGGAGTGTCGGCCAATCGGAGGGAAGCTTTGATGTCGTACCGGGGCAGCAACACAAGGGATTCGCCATCCTCCAGCCGCTCGACCCGAACAGCGCCATTGTCGTAGATGCGGCATATGGCGTTAACCTGGGCTGAAGTTCTGCTGTCGTACCACTTACCCGTTATAGAGATCATAGGCCGAAATCGAAATCGAGAAAGTCACCCATCTCTTCACCCACAGCGCCGACCTGTTTTTGCTCTTTTGCGATGAAGCTGTCCAGATCGCCCGATGCGACCATAGTGAGATGTTCCAGTTTGTAGCGCAGCGTCCGTACCTTTGCCCAGGGATGAAACAGACCCAGCGTTAATGCTGTGGCAACCGAATTGGTTACAACGAGGAGAAGGTATTCCTTGATCTTCAGAGTCGATTCCATCCGGTGAAGGGCGAGCCGGCTGGAGTTGTAGAGGAGGTTGGTAGTTTTTACCGAGAGAAAGGCGAAGAAATACAGGTACAGTACCAGTCCTACCAAGACGGCGGCAGGTGGAAAAAAGAAGCCGGATGCTGCAATGAAGACGATGCCGATGACAATCGGGATGAGGGCGCTGAAAACGAGCCCGTAGTATTCCCCTGCCGTGGCGGTAAATGTAAATCCCGTCGTACCGTAGCTGCTGTTTTCGACAATAAACTTTTTTTGGCGGAAATAGGCATACGGAGAGAGAATCCCCAGGGTGAGCACAGCCAATATCGGCCACAAGACATACACCTTGGCAGCTTCCCCCACGTTCCCGTCAAAACCGAACCGGATGTTTCTTATGGCGCTGTTACCGGCATTGAAAGCCAGGGAGCGTACCACCAGCCAGGGAAAGATAAATAGAATTGCCAGGCCTAGAATGCCCCCGATAATTGGGACCAGGTTAGATACAATGGACTGAACTATAAGAAGGCCGACAACTATGGCGCGGCCCTTGAGAATTTTTACAGGATCAGCGAGATATTCGAAACTGGCTCCTTGCACGTGGGTGTTGCCGTAGAAGTACTGTTTTCGCCGAACCTTGGCCCAAGGGGAGTAAATCCCAAGTGTAACGATAGATAGGATGATATTCACAAGCCAGATTTTGAAGTACTCTGATCCGGTGCCATGGAATTCAAATGGAATCCTGGACTGCGGTGGGGCATCTTTCCGTTCTTCTTTAGGGGTCGCCACCTTTTTTAAAGCAGGGACAAGCGTCGCCTCATGGGACACGACTTTTGTTGGGATCTTTTCCATAGCTACATCCAGCCCCGCCTTTTTCAGGGCTATACCGTACTTTTTGGCTGTGGACTCGTCCACGTTCTTTTTCAGCACTACCTGGCGACTCTGCAGAATTTTCTCAGCCTTCTCTTCGCTAAGCGAAAACATTTTGATGAGGTTTCGTTTAGCGGTCTCGAAGTCGAAATCTTGAAGGACTTTTCCCCGGTAGATGACGTTGTACAGCGTGTCGGTCATGGCTGTTCCTCATAACTTCCCTGAAAACATTGTATCAAGATAGAATTTTGTAATTTCATCCATATTTTCAAACGAGTGATCTTTTTGTTCATTTTTTAATGCTATTTCGTTTCTGATGCCGTAAGTTATTGCTTTGCCTAATTCCACACCAAACTGGTCAAAAGGATTTGTGCCCCATATAAAAGCCTCAAAAACAGTTTTTGCCTCATAAAACGACAAAAGACGGCCAACACTTTCAGGTGAAAGATTTTTTATAAGTATGGTGGAAGATGGCCTGTTGCCCGGAAAGTATTTTGCTTTATTCTTGTCTTCTTTTCCCAAGGCGAGAGATGTAGCCTGTGAGATCAGATTTGCCCATAATTCCTGATGATTTGTAACACCTTTTGATTTTTGAGCATACTGATTATACTGAGGTTTGATCACTCCTATAAACTCAATGGGAAAAGGACGTCCCTGATGCGCCAGTTGAAAAAAAGAATGCTGGGCATTTGTGCCGGGCTCTCCGAAAATAATAGTACCTGCGGGTTCATCCAGGGGATGTCCTTCCTGCGTTACTGATTTGCCATTACTTTCCATGCTGAGCTGCTGGATATGGGGCGCCAGCTTTTGCAACGGAGATGCATAGGGAATTATTGCCTGAGTTTGATATCCCAGAAAATTATTGTTCCATATTGAAACAAGAGCAGCAATTAGAGGGATATTTTTTTCGCATGGAGAATCCTTTGCATGAATATCCATCTCTTCTGCGCCTTTTAAAAATCGCTCAAACTTATCATAACCTAAGTACAGACTAAGTGGTACACCGCCAACCGCAGAGGTAACACTGTATCTGCCTCCAATAAAATCGAACATGTGAAATGAAGATAAAACAGGATTTGCTGGATCATCTCCGGGGCTTCCCTTGCTTGTAACAGTTACAAGGTGCTTAGAAGGATCAAGCCCTTTTTCTTTCATAAATGAAACAGCAAGATTTGTATTAGCCATAGTTTCGGCGGTTGTATAGCTTTTTGAAACAACTATCCACAAGGTAGATTCCGACTCTATTCTGGATACTATATTTCCAAAATTGTGGATATCTACATTTGACAAAAAATGTATTTCAATATCTTTATCCGCAAAGGCTTCCAAAGCACGTGCAACAAACTCTGTTCCCAGATAAGACCCCCCGATTCCTATTACAACAACGTGTTTAAAAGGTTTTCCGGTTGATCCGGTTATTTTTCCATTATGAACTTTTGAAACAAATTCCCTGATATTCTCTCTTGTTTTGATTATCTCGGGCATTACATCCTTTTCATCTATAAAAATAGAATTGCCTGAGAAATTTCTTGAAGCAGTGTGAAGAGCAGCTCTGTTTTCAGAAATATTTATCTTTTCACCATTCATCATTGAAATAAACTGCTCTTTTAGTTTTCTTGCTTTTGCTAATTCAAAAAGTAGAGACATGGCCTTTTCATCTACTCTCTGACGCGAAAAATCGTAGAGAAAACCATTGCATTTTAAAGAGAATTTTTCGAGCCTGTCTTTTTCTTTGATAAGATATTTTAAATGCCTGTCAGGCCGGCTAAAGTTTTCAGCATGTTGCTTCAGACTCTTCCATGCGGGAATACTGTTTAGATTTAATCTTCCAGACATTTATATATATCCTTTATAATTCTGTGGGAGATATTTGCCATTGCTTTGCTCATTGCTTCTGCAAGAGCCTGCGGATTTTTCCTGCTGCAAGGTTCTATGGCGTTGTATCGTTTTTGCATAAGCACACTTTTGCTTATATCCGGCTCGCCATTTGATATAAGTGTGATGTTTATGGAAAGAACTGCTTTCCATACTTTATCATTATCTTGCTCAAAAAACTCATCAACTGTTCCGTTAATTATATGTGTTGATGAACAACTGCTGTTTGAACTAAATGCGGTGCTGAAAAGGGAGGAACGCTTTATATCCCTTGTCAGATAATAAGTGACAAGATCGCCGGGGTTTGCCATCCACTTATGGTAGATATAAGCATCTCTTTCAAACTTTTTTTGACTGTATATTATCCTGTTCGAGTCGTATAAAGGAGCTACATTAAAGCGTTCTATATAAATAACAAATGGAAGAGCTTTTAGATTTGTTGTTTCAGGAGGATCATATTCCAATGTATAATAATTAATTTTTTTGTTTGGTTGCTGTGTTAGATTCAGACAACCTACTGTAATTAGTGCGAGAAGAATAATTAAATAGATTTTTTTTGAATAATTCATTTTATTGTAACCGTTTACGGAACGTTGAAATTAGAAATTTGGCCTTCATGCTTTTGTACTGTTGATGTTCGTATTATCTGATAGCCCCACAGTGTTTTGAACCTTTTTGTTCCACTTATCAAAGTCGTGCCAAACCATATCTGATAACTCTTCCGCCAGCTTGTAAACATCCAACTCCTAAACTCGTTTCATCTCTCCCTAATTTCTACTTTCCAATTTCAAGTTTCAAGCCGTGAACGGCTATATTTTATTTAACCGGTTCCACATTTTTTTCAGGGGGTGGTTCTCCGAAGATAATTTGTGAAGGCTGATCAGATATAAGCTCTAAGAGCCTGTTCATATTATAACTTGCTTTTTCTAAATTTTGCAAAGTTATAAAAAGCTGACGCTGCAGAGTTGAAAATTTCACATCTGCATTTTTAATAAGTTCCGATCCATTACCCATTAAAGTATCTGCGTGTTTCATAGTATGCTTAAAATTGGAAATAGCTTCTGTAAATTCCTTTTTGTTTTCTTCAACAATACTATCAATCCTGGAAACTGTTTTATCGGCATTTACTGCAAAATTATCAAATGATGAACCCGCGTTGCCAATGGATTCCATTACGTTGTCCCATTTTTTTGTGTTCAGTATTACTTCTACCTTATCAAGGGATGATCTGATATCAGATGATATTTTTTTGATCTGGGAATCCTCGACAGTTTTGTTTATCGTGTCAAGCGTGGTTTTAAACTTGGCAGTTATTCCTTGTAAGTCCAGAGCGTTGATCTGATTCAGAACATTATCTATACCTTTTATAATCTGACTTATGTTAGATGGTTTTGTGGCAATAACAGGATATTCTGAAGGAAAATTTATTTCAGGTGAAAGGTCGGGTTCGTCATCCTTTTTTCGTTCAAGCTCAATAAACATTATGCCGGTAATACCTACTGACTTTAACTCGGCAACAATGTCTTCATAATGATCTTCCGGTTTTAAGCTGGATTCAATTTTTAATATTACCTTAATCAAAGTTGCGTCAGGCGCTACGACTATATTGTCAACCCGGCCTATGGATACTCCTCTGTATTTAACAGGGGAATCCTTTGCAAGACCCTGGACTGATTCATCAAAGTAAGCGATATAATACTGACCTTCTTCAAGATAATGGGATTTTCCAAGCCATATTATTGTAACTATGACTATGGCTAATCCTATTATTACAAAAAGACCTACAGTAAATTTGGTTTTAATAGAAGCCATTTATATTTTTGACCGAGCGCTTAGGATTGAAGAACTGTTTGACAGATACATTTTTACTATGATTTTTCAGATATTCTGGATTCCCTTCAGCAATTATATTTTTTGTATTTTTATCAAGCATAATTATGCGTTGCGCAACGTTTAATATGCTGTCAAGCGCATGGGTAACAATAACCATTGTAGTCCCGATGCTTTTATTGATTAATAAAAGCAATTCATCGATTTCTGCAGAACTGACAGGATCAAGGCCGGCTGTTGGTTCATCGAGAAAAAGAATTTTTGGATTCAGCGCCAGAGCCCTAGCTAGGCCGGCTCTTTTTTTCATTCCTCCGCTAATTTTTGAAGGCAGGTAATCTTCATACCCTTGAAGATTAACCATACAAAGTTTCATCCTGACCAAATTCATTATAGATCTTTTTGAAAGATCAGAATATTCTTGAATAGGAAGAGCTATATTTTCAGATATGGTCATTGATCCGAACAGAGCGCTGCTTTGAAACAAAATCCCTATTTTTTTTAGTACATTATAGTATAAACCATCACTTGATATAATATCTTCGCCATCGATTATTATATTTCCGGATAAAGGCTTATCGAGTCCGATCATATGTCTTAGTAAGGTTGATTTTCCACATCCACTGCTGCCAAGGACTACCAGTATTTCTCCTTCAAAGACATCAAAGCTTATATTGTCAAGGATTACATCATCTCCGTATCGTGCAACAAGATTTTTTACATTTATGATAACTTGTTTTTCCATGGGTTACCAGTAACTGCGAATCACGGCAAAAATTGAATCAAAAAGTATTATCAGAAAAATACTGCTGACAACAGCCGATGTCGCGGCGTTGCCGACAGAATCAGCGCCGCCTCTTGTCTGAAATCCTCTCAAACATCCTATCCATGCTATAAGCAGCGCAAATACGAAGCTTTTACCCAGGCCCCACATTACTTCAAATAGCGTAAGTGTTTCCATTGTTTGATTTATATAGGATGTTGTGCTCAGATCAAGCATAAAGACTCCCACCAGGAGCCCTCCTGAAATTGCAAATATATCTGAAAAAAGAGTTAATATAGGAACAACAATAATGCACGCTATGATTCTGGGAACGGCCAGAAATATTGTCGTGTTAAATCCCATAGTAAAAAGAGCATCAATTTCTTCTGAAATCTTCATAGCACCAATTTCTGCAGCAAAAGCAGAGCCGGATCTTCCAGCCACTACAATTGCTGTCATAATAGGTCCAAGTTCTGATACCATAGCAATAGATACCAGCGAGGCAACATATATGTTTGCTCCGAATTGCTGCAGTTGAAGGGATGAAGTAAATGCCATGACAAGGCCGAGCAGAAAGCTGATGAGTGCAACTATAGGGAGAGCATCCACACCGGTTTTTTTCATATATGTTATAGTGTCATCTATACGCAAGTCTTTAGGATGAAGACAGACATGAATAAAAGACAGAATAACGGAGCCCAGAAAGGAAATTAAAAATCTTATATCGTCAGCATTTTGTATGGTTGATTCACCAAGAGATACAAGGATGTTTGGTCGGGTATATTTTTTCAGAGGCATGAAATATTCATTAGATTCAAAATTAACTAATGAAAGAATTCCTTTTATATTTTCTTTGACATTAACGATACTAAAATTTCCCTTTTGCTCAGCCGCGAGGCGTTTTGTTTCAAGAAGAACAAGCGCTCCAAAATCATCAAGATAATCTACCTTGCCAAGGTCTATTACCAAAGAAGAAAGGGCATTGCCCTTTATAGCAGGAGTAAGTTCTTTAAGAAGATGGGCCGAGTTTTTAATATCAATTTTACCTTTTAAGAGGATTAAAATTTCTCCTTTTTCTTTTTCAGAGATTTCATAAAAGCGGGATGATAATTGCTTTGATTTCATCATATCTTTAATCCACAGATTACGCAGATTATACAGAATTGATCGGTTGATGCTTATGCTTTGCAGATCAAATGCTTTTTGTGCAAGATCTTACTTCAGATAAAATTGTTTGTATTTTATCCAGGGCACGGCAATCATCAATACATTTAGGAAAATTTTCCCTTTTGTTACATTCTTTACATGGGCTTTTTATTAAATAACCGACTTCAAAGTCGAACTTGTATATATAAACAGTTTTATTACCCATATGTATCTAATCCTTGAGCATGTTTCGGCCAGAGGTAAAGTTGCAATGTTATAATCTATGTTTATTATAACATTGCAACTATAAAAAGGTAAAGCCATAAATAAAACGTAACCGTTCACGGTTTACGGTTCACAGTTAACGGTTAAAATTCTTGAGTCGTTGTATGGTTCATTGAAAAAAGTGTGAACTGTAAACCGACAACCGTGAACAGTTACTTATGTTACAGTGCCGCAGAAGGAGTTAAAAAAGATGGATATAATAAAAGCATATTCTTTTCGTTCATTTGTAATAATAATGTTTTTTATGGCTTTTATATGCCTGCTGGTCGATTCGGCCTTTTATGTTATATTAACAAATGCTGAAGTAGTTTTATCAGGGCATAAAAATTTAATTGATCTGGTTGTTAAGCTGGAAGAAAAATTTAGATTATATTATGTGCTGATATCGGCAGGGATGTTCACTTTGATTGGTATCCTGCTCTGGGTTTGCATGAGGTTTTTATTTGTAAATTTGTTAAAAACATCTGATAAGGCAATCGTAGATAAAAAAGATGATAAAAAAGTTAAAGGTTCTTTGGACAAGAAAGAAAAGAAAAATAATGACAGGCGATTGTTTTTACATTTGCTTTCCGTGTTTCAACGAGAAGGACGTCTAATGGATTTCTTCTCCGAGGATCTTAATCATTATGAAGATTCACAGATAGGCGCTGCTGTTCGAAGTATTCACGAAAGCTGTAAGAAAGTTGTTGATAAAGCCATATCTCCGGAAAGTGTAATTGGCGAAAAAGAGGGCGATCAGATAACAATCCAGCAGGATTTTGATCCAACTGCCATAAAGTTAACAGGCAATGTTACGGGTGAGCCGCCTTTTAAAGGCATAGTTCGCCATAGAGGCTGGAAGGCTAAAAGATTAGAAATACCAACTCTGTCGGGCAGTCAGGAGCCTGGTATAATTGCTCCCGCAGAAGTCGAAATAGTATAACAGTTTACTAAATTGAAGGTTGTATATTGAAGATTGTATATTTGTGGAAATCGCTTCGCTCCATTAATTTATCTAAAATCCTTTGGACTCTCAAGGTATAAAATTAACGAAATTCCTTCAATATTCAATCGACAATTTTCAATCAAATAACCAGTAACAAACAACCAGTGCCCAGTAACTATACATAAGGAGCCAATTACATTGCTTCGCAAATTAACCAAAGGGATAAACTTGAGCATAGCCTAATCGCAACATTATTAAGTGGTTAGAATTAAGTTTATTGGGAGTTTTATATTGTCTGCAACAGCGTGAAAATGGTTCAAATTTTCAGCCAATAGTAAGGACTCGTCCAGAAATAAGTTGATCATTTTTGCATTTTATCTTTAACCCACCTTTAAGCGATCCCCCTTTTTGAAGATCCTTGCGGGTAAATTTTTGGGTTCGCAGTGCAAGTTCCTTTTCGACAATTGGAAGATCTGTCCACGCGGTGGGATACTGTTGCAATCTTTTCAGTAGAGCCGTCTGCATGTGAGGCACCAGAAACTTTTGCCATTTTAAAACAATCCGGGGGTCCTTCAGCCAGGCGCTTATCCTTTTGGCGCGCTGCACGGTTAGCGGGTGGCGATCATCTTTGAGGACTTGTCTTAGCGTTTCTGAAATCAAGGGGTTTCGGACAAAATTTTCAGCATTGGCAGATAACTTTTCTGTCTGCTTGAGCACGATCATCAGTACAGTGGCGAATTCATCCGCTGTGGCTTTTCGGGCTGTGACAGGGTGATTCCATTGAGCAAGCAGGATATGGCCCAACTCACGGAATATGGAAAAACCTAACGCATTCTGGGCCTTTTGCTTGTCACGGATATGATTGTATAGTTGCTGCACATATCCGGCACAAAGGATAATCCCCAATCTGTCGGCGAATGCTTTTGACGTATCACAGCGTTCAACACCAATAAGGAACGAATCGAAAATAAAGATCTGATGAAGCTGTCGTTCGAATACGTGAAGGATTGTGTTAGCGGCGTTTATCTGATCAATTTCACCCCGAGCTGCCGCCGCTGTTACTGTTACTGTTATTGCTCGTTTCCGTCGCCCGGTACGATTGTCGAGAATGACATAATAGTGACCGCTTTCGGGAATCGATACCGAAAATGACAATTTTTTTTCTACCCGTCCCAGAAACAGAGGGCGGCTGGTATTCGGAAAGCTCTGATAATCATCGGAGTCCACCAGCACCACCATAATTTCACCATCGGTTTTAATTTCCAAAGCCACGACCGCATCTTTTGGGAGATTCTTTAACCGGATTATCTTCCAGCTTCCTGAAAGCACATCGGTATTGACTATGATGGGACCCTTTATTGCTTCAGCAGTGGAGCAGAACAAGATTAA
>Ga0255398_1024_pt1 | contig 21228 bp, 21 predicted proteins | sample ANMaggSeSYBR01K3_FD_182119 | JGI IMG/M metagenome (GOLD analysis project Ga0255398, IMG submission 182119) | Sediment cell enrichment communities from methane seep in Santa Monica Basin, California, United Staets - ANME aggregate JGI... | ecosystem: Environmental > Aquatic > Marine > Cold seeps >...
AAACGCATATGAGTTTGAGTTCTATGTGCATTCTGCTAGCCATCACATAGACGCTAGTAAGTTTTTGCTTCACAAAATCTTGCCTACGCACTGTTTTTCTAACGAAAAACAGTAACTTCTTCATCTTCGTTAAACTCAGTTAGCGCTTCCAGTAATGATGAAATCAATGTTTCCTCTTCATCTTCTGAATCTATTGTAATCTTTTGATCATTTGGTTTAACGCCTTTTGGTCCGCCTTTCCCACCACCGGGAGGTGGTCCATATTGACCTTTGGGACCATTCATTTTTTCATTCATACCTTTGATATTGGTCAAAGTCTCTTTCAATTCTGTGGTGTTCATCTCAGAACCAGGTTTATACCCTACATTCATATACTTGGACATCGAAGCTTCAAAAGCAGGTTATATTGAACGAATTCGAAGAGACTTATATTCCGCAATCAGTTTTGAAACGAAGCAACCCATTGCGAACAGGTTTATGATTGCAACTCATATTGCTGATGATGCGTATGTTTCATATCACAGTGCCTTTGAGTTTTATGGTTATGCCAATCAAGTTTTTTATGTGGTCTTTGTGACCACCAATAGCAGGTTTTCAGATTTCACATATGATGGAATTGAATATAAACGAGTATCTCCACGAGTTAACAGTGGAGTAATTACAACAAATACAGGTATAAGAGTTACAGATCTTGAAAAGACAGTAATCGATAGCATCTACGAGTTTGAAAAAATTGGTGGATTAGAGGAGTTGCTTCAGTGTCTAATGTTGGTGCCTTCGCTACGAAGTGACAAACTCATGGCTTATCTCGATGATTATGGATTGGCAAGTCTATATCAAAAAACCGGCTATATTCTCACGGAATTCTCAGAACAACTCAGTTTACCAAAAGCGTTCTTTGATTATTGCATGGACAAAATTCCTAAATCGAAAAAATATTTGTACTCAGAAAAAGATAATCTTTCTAAGAATTTTGTCTTACATGAGGATTGGATGCTTTATGCACCAGAGAAAATCAAGGCTGTCATAGATAAGGGAGTTGAGCGTAATGAGAGAATGGAGTAAGGTGTTGCTGGGAAAACAAGGACTGTTTTTCGATCAGAAAAACAGCGCGTAGGTAAGATTTTGCGAAGCAAAAACTTACTAGCGTCTACGTAACGGCTCACATAATCTACATAGAACTCATATAAACCCAACAGACCCATTTCGCAATCACACTCCTTGCGAAACGGGTCTTATTTTTTCGCCCATTACAAACACTTAACAATTAATATGGAACTAACCCCACCTCGCATCCGTCTTAACCTAGGAAAACAAAAACAATAACACAATAGGAGAAAGACAAAATGAAAAAAATGATTTTACTCACGGTATTCAGTGTCATGTTGGTTTTAGGCGTAGGATGTAGCAGTGCAGGAGCGGAGACGGCTCAGGAAAATCCACTGTTAAAAGAAGATCTTAGCGTCATCATGGAAACCATTTACGAGAATTCAGGACTGGAGCTTCCAAATCTCGCAAACACAGAACTCACAGAAGAAAACGAAGCTTACTTCATTGGAACAAACGATGTGGATTACACTGAAGCATTGGCATCAGAGCCAATGATGAGCTCCATAGCGCATTCGGTAGTGCTACTAAGAGTGGAAAACGGAGCCGACATCGAAGCCGTCAAGGAAACCATAAAAACCAAAGTGGATCCAAGAAAATGGATTTGCGTAGGTGTCGAAGAAGATGACATTATAGTGGACAACATCGGCAATTTGGTAATCCTTATCATGATCAACGATTCAACCGCACTGCATGACGCATTCACCTCACTAGCGGAGTAAACCCTTTAAACCCCATGAAAGTACAGGAGGAAAGAATATGGTTTTTTCTAGCATAACGTTCATCTATTATTTTTTACCTCTCGTACTCGTGGGGTATTTTTTAACGCCTCACAAGTTTAAAAACTACACACTTTTACTTGCCAGCCTGGTCTTCTATTTTGTAGGAGAACCAGTGTACATACTCTTGCTGTTCAGTTCCGTCATAGTCAACTACTTCGCAGGACTAGCCATCGAAAAGTACCACGGATGGATCAGAGCCAAACAGATTCTGGCTGCAGCCATCGCCTATGACATCCTCATGCTCGCTATATTCAAATACTTCAATTTTTTCGCAGAGAATTTGACCGCAGCATTCAGCCTCGACATCAGATGGACCAAAATCGCACTGCCCATCGGCATCAGTTTTTACACGTTCCAGATCATGAGCTACGTGATCGATGTGTACAGGGGGGAGGCCAAGGCACAAAGAAACCTCGCCAGCCTCGCACTATACGTCTCGCTGTTCCCGCAACTCATCGCAGGACCGATAGTCCGTTACAAGACCATTGAAGATGAACTAAAAAACCGAAAACACACCATGGATGATTTCGCTTATGGCGTCAAACGGTTCGTCACCGGACTCCTCAAGAAAGTGATCATCGCCAATCCACTGGGCACACTCTGGGCACTTGCAAAATATGCTGAGCAGCCCTCAGTCCTGTTCTACTGGCTCGGAGCAGTGGGCTTCATGCTGCAAATCTATTTTGATTTCTCAGCCTACAGCGACATGGGCATCGGCCTCGGACGGATGTTCGGATTTCACTTTCTCGAGAACTTCAACTATCCGTACATTGCAAGAAGCATCACCGAGTTTTGGCAAAGGTGGCACATGTCCCTTGGCCAATGGTTCAGAGACTACCTATACATTCCGCTCGGCGGCAACAGGACCACCAAGTGGAAATGGTTCCGCAACATTGGCATAGTCTGGCTCGCAACGGGCATTTGGCACGGTGCGGCATGGAACTTCATCGTATGGGGCGTCCTGTTTGGTATGATCCTCATACTCGAAAAACTCATTTTGCTTAAAATGCTAAAAAAGGCACCCGGATGGATCGGCCACCTTTACACATTGACTATAGTCCTATTCAGTTTCGTGCTGTTCAACAGTTCAAGCTTTAGTGAAGCAGCCAACGTGACAAAAGGCATGCTGGGACTCCTCGAGATTCCCCTGGTTTCAGATGAGTCGATCTACCATCTGATGAGCAACAAAATCCTGCTGGCCATAGCAATCGTGTTCTCGACACCTGTCGTGAATTTCAGACCCCGTCATACGCGATTCAATAAACTCGCACACTTTGAACCCGTGGCCATCGTCCTTATACTGGTTGCCGTCACAGGATTCCTGATTGATTCCTCCTTCAACCCGTTTCTATACTTTAGATTTTGAAAGGCAATTATAATGAATAATAAATGGACCACCTTAGCATTCGCAGCGACACTGATTCTGGTCATGCTGCTCAACTTCATCACATCCGACATAGCGATCTCCATGACGGAGCGCCGCAAATTGAAACCGTTTCCCGAACTCACCATTGATACGATTCTCAGTGGCGACTTCTTTGAAGACTTCGAAAAGTACGCCGTGGATCAGATGGTGTACCGTAACCCCCTCAGAAACATCAAAGCCCTAATCGAATACGGGGTGTTCCAGAAATACGACAACAATTCATATTTCATCTCAGGTGGCCACGTATTCAAAATGGATTACGACAAAAAGCTTCAGGAATACATTAACGCCGCGAAGCAAATCGAAGCTGTCTATGAGCGCTACCTCACCGGGCTTGATGTCTACCACGCCATCATCCCTGACAAAAATTACTTCATCAGAGATAACGACAAGTACCTCTTCAATGATTACGAGACCATGATTGACACACTAAACGCAGGCATCACCCATTCGACTTACATCGACCTGTTTAGCGCTCTGACCCTCGATGACTATTACAGGTCCGACCTGCACTGGAAACAGGACCACCTCGGCGGTGTCATGCAGGCCCTTCAGTCAGCCATGGGGTTTGAGACCGCATTTGACGCATCACACTACACGCCTGTAACCCTCTCGCCATTTTACGGCGCGTACCATGGGGGAGCCGCTGGCCTCGTAGGTGCAGACAGCATCACTTATTTGACAAACGATTCGATTAAAGGTGCTGTCGCACTGCATTACAGTGAAAATGGTGAGACCATAGTAAAAGATGTTTACGACATAGATGCCTTTGGCGGTGTAGACGGATACGACCAGTTCCTCTCTGGACCAACACCGATCGTCGAAATTCAGAACCCCGCAAACACCTCTGGAAAATCCCTTGTGATTTTCAGAGATTCCTTTGCCAGCAGTCTTGCACCCCTTTTGCTAGAAGAATACAGCACAGTCACTTTGGTGGATCTCAGGTATGTGAGCATGGACCTTATTGGGGAGTATGTTGATTTTGATGAGGCTACAGTACTATTCATCACTACCGCTTAACTTCAATTTTCTCGAGAAGCGAAAATTGGGCGTAGGTACTGTTTTTCTTTAGAAAAACAGCGCGTAGGTAAGATTTTGCGAAGCAAAACTTACTAGCGTCTATGTAAGCGCTAACAAAATGTAAATAGTACTCAAATTAATAGTGACAATATAATTACTTTTCTATATTTATGTGATTTTGACAGATTGAAAAAAAATATTGTTTTTTAAATTTTTCATATTATGTGATTGGATTAATCAATATTGGGTACTAATAATTAGTCTAATAAATTGATTGTTTTATTTGAAAAGAGATGAATGAGATGTCAATGCTAGATTTTATGGAAAAGGGTTTTAAGAACACATTAACAATGGTGTTAATAATTTTAGTTCCTTATATTGGTATAATTATACTCTTTTTATTTAAGCCATTCTCAAAGAAAACTAGGAGCTACTTGTATTCGTATTGTAGTTTTGTAAGTGTGATACTATTATTCGTATTTTTAGTTAAATCGGACGAATTTGAAAATAGCTCGACTATAGATTCTCCTGAAAAGGTCGAATTAAATCAAAATTCTGATATTGGATTTACAGAGATTGAAGAAAATAAGGTTGAAATAATTGATGACAATGCATTAGATAATGAGGGTGAACAAAACTCACAAAATATTGAGACAGAAGATGTAAACAAGGTAGAAGAAACGGAAGAAATAAAAAGCGAGGATTCCAATAATTCAGATACTGCTCCATTCTATCGCTATTTAATCGAGGACGAGATTTTACCGTTGTTTAACGAAGGTCTTGATTTTTCGTTCCTTGACTATATGCAATGGGATCCGATGGAAATAGAGCTTTATCACTGTAAAAATACTTTTGAAGGTAAATTGACAAAGAAAAAACATCATTATCTTGCAAGAATTGGTTATGATCGTGAAAAAGATGAATCAACACTTTATTTTCTATCAATTGATGGAGAGACTGTTTACTGGGATGAGGAAGGTGAGGATCTATTTTTTGAATTAAAGGGTATATGATGCCAATATAAAATTTTAGGAATGTTTTGTATTGTTTGCACTAATACTAGAATTAGAATAAACTATGTCCTCTGAAATTTTTATATCATGATAATATCTAAAGCCAGTTTATTTTTAACTGTGCTTTTTTTTTGAATGATATGCAAAAGACAGAAACTAAATGGCTTTGAATCTTCGATGATTAAAAAAATACAGAATCGGATTTTGTGGTGACACAAATCATATAGTCCATTAAATAAGCCGCTTCACATCTAAGTTTGTAATCTAGCCAAGAAGTGCTTCAATTTTCTCGCAGAGTAAAACCCCATGCTCACCCATCAACTCAACGCAATCGTATGATCCATATTTCTGCCGATGCTTTCTCTGAAGGGTCCAATAAAAACAAAGTGTCAGAATATTAAGTGATATGTTATAATCCAATTATGAATGAAACCGTTGGCATGCATAAGGGGGGAAGTTTTTTGAATGAAACATGGATCAATCTTTATGACACAGTTAAAACTGCTGAGTTTCAGCACATTCAGGATAATTTAGCCAAATCGACTGACCTTGCGATCATAACAGTGGACTACAAAGGGCGACCCCTGAATTTGCATAGTGAGTGCAGTGAATTTTGCAGTCAAATCAGAATTTTACCTAAGTATGCTGAGCTTTGCGAGAAATGTGATTCGCACGGAGGCCTTGAAGCTGCCAGGTCAAAGAAACCCTTTATCTACATGTGTCATGCGAACATTGTTGACATCGCAGTCCCCATTATCATAAATGACATGTACCTTGGTGCGATTATGGCAGGACAAATCAGACTGGATCAAAATGAACCATCACCGGCGATTGAAACCATCTACAGATTGACTGACTTAAAGACTCTTTTTGATGAAAAACCGACTCTTAAAACTTTATATGAGAAATTACCAACGATTTCTTATTCGAAAATTGAATCATCTTCGAAAATACTCCAGACCATATGCCAGTATATGGTTCAAAATCCTGGAGAAAAATTGTTGAATGAATTGACTCTTGCGTCAGAACCGGTCGTGAATATCACGCAAAGAAACAGCTCTGAACTATTGATGCCGGCTATGAAATATTTAGAGGAACACTTTTCCGAGAAAAACACTTTAAAACATTTGGCACAAATTTGTAATGTATCCGACAGTTATTTCAGCAGACTATTTTCTAAGACATACGGCATCAGTATTATGAAATATATTGAATCACTTCGTTTGAATCACGCGAAGCAGCTGCTACTCAATCCAGACTTCACAGTAAAGTATGTGGCATTATCTTGTGGGTATGAAGATGCGAGTTATTTTATAAAGCTATTTAAAAAAGCAACAGGGATCACTCCTCAAAACTATAGAAGAACCATTGGAAAATAAGAACCTTCTGCAAAAAGATTCATTGAATGAATTTTTCAGCAGAAGGTATTTTTTTATTGCATTAAATTCGCTATTTCCGTGAAGATGATGCCTAATGCCTGAGCACCTGCATCTGGGTGACCAATGCTTCTATCACCAACGGTTCCAGCTCGGCCCATTTTAGCGGATATGAGCTTGGTACTATTTGCACCTTCAACAGCACTTGCTGCTGCCACCCAAAAAGCTTCTTTGAAAGTGAGGTGATCCACAGCGCTTGCTTTTAACGAGTCCGCAAAAGGAACCAGTGCGTCAATGAGCGTTTTATCACCGACAACAGCACCACGACCAAAGGTTCTCTCGCCGGTATTTTGAATCGCCACTATGGAAGCCTGAATCATATCGGCAAATTGCAATAGAGACAAATCAGAAGCACTACCAGCGTACTTGCCAGCACCTCTGAATGCGGATCCCCAAATTGGTCCGGACGCACCACCGCAATGTTCCATGATAATCAATGAACAACTTTCCAAAAATTCGCCTATTGAGTTTGAAGTAGTGATTATTTCATTCCACTCGGATTTCAATCTCTTAAACCCCTTGGCGATACTCATCCCGAAATCTCCATCCCCGGCTATGGCATCCAGCTCGCAGAAAGGCACTTCATTTCTTATGATGCATTCACTCATTGCGTCGACCAAATAATGTAGATTGTTCAGTGATAGTCGTTCATTGTCAATAATCGCATGACCTTCATCCGTTTGGATCTCATACGAAATATCATTCGGCTTTGAACCAACATTTTCAATCGACAGTGGTACATACTCAACCTGTGATTCTGGACCATAAATATGGAGACCAGGTGATTTGCATGGCGTGTTGAGGAGCATCTTCAGTTCATCATCAAGCTTCAAAAGCGATACAGAAGCCCCGATCATGTCGATGCTGGTCATATAGTTTCCAACGAAAACTCTATGGACTGTAATCCCTGTACTTAAAAGCTCTTTGTATACGGCGTGATTGAGAACATAGAGTTCCTGGAGTGGAGTGCTGCCAAAGCCATTGACCATGAGGGCAACTTCGCCGTTTGTCATATCCAAAGCGCTTAAGAGAGAAGTGACCATTCTTGAAGCAAGTGCATTGGCAGAGATGATTTTTTCACGCTCTATACCGGGCTCGCCATGAATTCCAACACCATATTCCATTTCATCATCTGCGATGTCGAAAGTAGGAGAGCCTTTGGCGGGAACAGTACAGGAGTTAAAAGCAAAACCAATACTCTTGACGTTTCCAGCAACTTTCTCAGCCACAGCTTTGACTTCCTGCAAACTCTTTCCAGCTTCAGCAAGTGCACCGGCAATCTTGTGAACAAAGACAGTACCGGCTACTCCTCTTCGTCCAACAGTATATAGAGAATCCTTTACGGCGATGTCGTCATCGACTTTGACATAATCAACGGCGATGCCATCTTCCTTGGCAAGGTGAGCAGCGTTTTTAAAGTTCATCATGTCACCGCTGTAGTTTTTGATGATGAGCAGTGTACCCTTATTGCTGGCCGTCTCTCGGATCGCTTGATAGACCTGTATTTGAGAAGGTGATGCAAAAACATCACCGCAGACAGCAGCATCCAACATGCCTTGTCCAACATATCCGGCATGTGCGGGCTCATGTCCGCTTCCACCGCCACTGATTAGAGTAACTTTTTCTTTATTGATGTTTCTTTTCTTTATGATCTTGAATTTCTCAATGAATTGAAGCTCGGGATGAGCAAGTTCGATCCCTTTGCACATTTCATAGACCAAATGGTTGGGATTGTTGATTATTTTATTCATGTGAAGTCCTTTCGAATTTCATTTTATAAGCTTTTCCGATGACATCGGCTGTTTTTATGGCAGCTGCCACATCAGAGCTTGTTACCGGGAAAGGCATGGAATGAATGGATTCTTCAGGAATACACGCTTTTGCAGCTACTGCGTTAAGCTCTTCATCAGAGAGTGAATCAACACCAATATCTTTGAGACATACCGGAAGTCCTACGCTTAAGCAGAAAGATAAAACCTCTTCAATTTCTTCCGTTGGAGCATTTTCCAGAACCAATTGGACCAATGTTCCGAAAGCCACTTTCTCACCATGGAAATATTTATGTGTTCCTTCCAAAATGGTCAATCCGTCATGTATTGCATGAGCTGCGGCAAGTCCGCCACTTTCAAATCCAAGACCTGAAAGGAGTGAATTTGCTTCTATTATATTCTCGAGTGCTGGAGTCACTTGATCAACATCACAAGAATGTTTGGCTTTTAAACCGTCTGATAGGAGTGTTTCGTAACAGAGTTTTGCAAGAGCAAACGCAGTGTTTGTCCCTTTTGCTCCACCACAAAGGCCTTCTCTGAAACCGCAAGGGAGTCCAGCATTGACATTTGAAAACGATCTTCTGGTTGCTCGCGCTTCGAAGTATGTTGATAGGGCATCTCCCATACCAGATACCAGAAAACGGGTCGGTGCTTTCGCTATGACGGTTGTATCCACCAGCACCACACTTGGATTTTGACTAAAATAGGCATAATCATCAAAAGCGCCTTCAGGAGTATAAAGTACTGCAGAGTGGCTTGTAGGTGCATCCGTAGCCGCAATGGTTGGACAAATGATCAGTGCATGACCTTTTGCAACACACTTCGCCGTATCAATAGCTTTTCCGCCACCAAGTCCTATGGTGCAGTCACAGTTGTTTTTTAGGGCAACTTCTTCTAATCGCTTGATCTCATCTCTAGAGCATTCACCGCCAAAATTACTTTCAATAAATTTGATTCCAAACCTTTTTTCCGTTTCTTCTAGTTTTGATTTCACCCTTTTGACATCCTCAGCATGGGCAATCAAAAGTGCCGATTCTCCAAATGTTTTGACAAAGTAACCGAGATTTAAAAGTTCATCTTCGCCCTGCACGTACTTTGATGGTGATATGAATGCTTTTCTCATAAAAAACCTCCTATTTTGATTTCATTCGTTACTAATAATTATAGGATAGTTTTTATTTTAGTACATTAGATTGAAATAGACAGTCATAGGACGCTTCGATAGAAAAAAATTGTCATGATACAACAAATGATTTGCATCATGGCAATTTTATTGCATAACAATTTTTCGCAAAGCGAAAAATTGCGCGTAGTTGAGCTTTTGCATCGCAAAAGCTCATTAGCGTCTATGTATTGTCTAACAGAATGTCTGTAGAACTCAAACTCATCAATAAAATAATTATGTTCAAACCGTTCAAGGATATTTTCTCTTAGAACGAAAAAAGAGCCTTTTCATTACTAGATTATAAATCTAGCCATGAAAAGGCTCTTATCATTTTATCAATTCATTTTTCAAATCAACGCAATAGTCTGATCAATAGAGTTAGATATATTCTTAATCTCATCCATATCCCTGTCAATACTATCAGTTGTAGCCTTGACCTCCTCAATAATCGCCATGCTCTCCTCGAGAGTGGCACTGATCGTTTCGGTGCTTTGACTGAGTTCAGAATTTGCAACGACAATCTCTTTGATTCCCGAATTCATCGTCATTGATTCTGCTTTTAGTGTGTCAATACCCTGGTTCAAATTGCTGATGTTCTTTGAAATCTGATTCAGTGATTCCACAGTACTTCCATTGGCCTCAACCAATCCGCTGAAACTGTTCAGTAAGTGATCAAACGAATCCGTCACAAGGCCGATTTCGATATCAATCTTACTCGATAAGGCATCTGTATCTTCTGCAAGCTTTCGAATTTCCTGTGCGACCACAGCAAATCCCTTTCCACTTTCTCCAGCTCTGGCGGCTTCTATTGAAGCGTTGAGTGCGAGCAAGTTGGTCTGGTTGGAAACCGCCTTGACCAATTCGAGAACCCCTTTGATTGTGACCAGTTGAGCAGCATTGCCCTTGACCTGAATATTGAGTCTGTCGATGGTCTCAGTATTGGAAGAGGCATGAATACCGATTTGTTCATTCGATTCATTCAGTGCACTACTCAGTGAAGCAATATGATTTGAGAGTTCGCTCACTGCTGTGACATTTTCTCTGAAAGTGTTGATTTGATTCAATATTTGTTTGCTCTTTTGACTGATTGTCTCCGTTGCAGTCGTTTGATCGTATGAGCCTTTACTGATTTCATCCATAGCCTGAACGAGTGAATTCATAGCATCGGACGACTGCTCGATTCTTAAGTACATAGTGCCGATGCTTTGCTTGACTTCATCAATCGTCAATTGTCGTTTTGAAAACGCTTCAAGTTCGGCCTCAGCTTTGACCTTAATTTCCTCTGCAGCATCTGAAGCTTGCTTCAGAACACCAGCAAAGCCGTTTGAAACCACCATTACCACTGCAAAAATCTGGATTCCAATCACAAAAAGCATAGCCTTTTCGGTAGTTTCAAGGAGTCCACTGACGATGGTCCAATAACCGAGCGTCACAAGACCCAGAGCACCAAAACCAATCGTATATCGACGCTTGGAATTGAGAGCAAGTGGAATCAAGAACATCACAAGGGTCAAAAATGACAGCCTATTGGATTGAACCATCAACACACTAAAGAACCCCAGTGGCAAATAACCTGTCATCAAAGTAAGAAAAGTCGAGAAACGATTAATTTTCTTTCTCAGATACAATGCATTGAATGTTGCCAAAAGTGCAAAAAATGTGATGATGCCGAGCGAGATGGCAGTGAGATCACCAGAATAACCCGGTGCGAGAAAAACGGCGTATCCACCGATCAATGAGATAATGCCAATGACGGAGTAGGTGATAGCGATAACTCTTAATATTTGATGATTGCGGTCGATTTTCACTGTTTCTGTTGCCATAAATCCTCCGATTAAAATATGTTATTTTTTACATTTTAGCATTATATGATTCCATAATCTATTTAATTTGGGTAAATATAAAATCACATGCAATAAAACCGGAGTTTCATCCGTTATCATTATATAAAGGAGACAGATCATGCTGACTTTAGCGACGCTGGTTGACGAATCAGCCATCTTAAAAAAACGACTCAATATAAAAATAAACGACAATCTGTTTGAGCAAATTGCCCAGGGCAATATGGATGCACTCGAGACACTTTACAGCTCAACAGAAAGAACACTCTATGCATACCTACTTTCACTGACCAAGGATCACAATCTGGCAGTGGACCTGCTACAGGAGACCTACATCAAAGTCATGGGAGCCGCACATTTGTACCAGCCTCAGGGGAAACCAATGGCCTGGATTTTTTCAATCGCAAAAAACCTGTTTCTCGATGAACTCAGAAAGAGAAACCGCGAAGTGGTGGTTGGAGAAACCGAAGCCTTTGACAAGATCAATTTGTCATACGAAATGCACCCTGAAAACCGATTGGTACTGGAAGCGGCACTTGCAGAGCTCGCCGAAACTGAGCGTTCCATCATTTTGCTGTTCTCCGTATCGGGACTGAAGCATAGAGAAATCGCAAGTTTACTTAATTTAAACATCTCAACGGTATTATCCAAGTATCATAGAGGACTTAAGAAATTGAGAACATTTCTTGAAGAAGGAGGAAAGACTTATGAACAATGATCAAATCATAAAGAAAATCGAACGCGGAATAGATGAAGCTCCAATAAACAAAATGGACCAGATCAAATCCGCAAAAGTGGAAAAGATGGCAATGCATGATCACATCACGAAGCAGTCAGCCAAAAAACTCCCGATATACAAAGTGGCCGCAATAGCGGCGATATTCCTATTTGCATTTTTCGGATACAGATATCAATATGTAACTCCCGACACCATGGTTTACCTGGACGTCAATCCAAGTTTTGAAATTGGAATCAACCGTGCAGGCAAAGTGGTAGAAGTAGAAGGTGTCAACGACGACGCCAAAGCAGTCATTGAATCCTTATCTTTAGAAAAACTCAGTATTGAAGAAGTGGTGGAAACCATCACACACAAACTCGTTGAGATGAACTATCTCAGATCCGACCAAAACATGATTTTGGTTTCAGTCTACAACAAAAATGAAGACAAACGCATAGCACAAAGTGACACCATTGAAAAAGTCATAAAAATTGAACTTGAAAAGGACCTCATCGAATCAGTGGTACTTTCACAATCCATCAGCACGAACTCTGATGATGACGACGATGACAATCTAGACGTATCAAGAGGTAAACTGCACTTCATCAACACACTGCTCAGCATGGATTCTACATTAAACAAGCAAGACTTGGCTTCCATGTCCATACAGGAACTTGTAGTTGTAGCCAACCGATCAGACTTCTCACTGAATGATTACTTTACTGAAAGTGAAGTAAAAGCGATCAAGCAAATATTGTTCTCAGACGATGACGACGATGATGACTCTGATGACGACAAAGGCACACGAATCACAGTTGATCAAGCCAGAACAATCGCTCTGGGCCGTGTAAAAGGTACAATCGTTGATATGGACCAAGACGATGACGAATACAAATTTGAAATCACACTTGAAGGCACAAAATATGAAATCGAAATAGATGCCTACACTGGCAAAATCCTCAAAGTTGAAATGGACGATGATAATGACGACTCAGATGACGATGTTGATACAACTACTAGTGCATCTCAAAGTGATGACGACTCAGTCAATGGTCAACAAGGCCCACGCATCACACCAGAAGCAGCAAGAGCAAGCGCTCTTAAAAGTGTCAATGGAACCATCCTAAAAATGGAAGAAGAAGATTACGAATTTGAGTTTGAAATCAGGTTGGAAGGCACTTTATATAAAGTCAAAGTCCATGCTTACACTGGATTGGTCACTAAAGTTGAAATGGATGACGATGATGATGACTCAGATGACGACGATGACGAAACTGATACAGATACCGGCGCTACTCCAATCGGTGATGACTCCGATGATGACTGGGATGATGACGATGATGAATCTGATGACGATGACGACTCTGATGACGACAGTGATGATCAAGGCACACGCATCACACTTGAAGCTGCAAAAACATTCGCATTGAATCTTGTCAAAGGAACAATCGTAAAAACAGAACAAGAAGACGATAAATATGAATTTGAAATCGAACTTGAAGGTACAACATATCAAATCGAAGTCCACGCATACACTGGAGAAATCATAAAAGTTGAAATGGAAGAATCTGAAGAAGATGATGATGATTCAGACGACGATTCTGATGAAGACGACGACTCCGATGATTCAGAGGATGACGAAGACGATGATTGATGATTTTTCGCGAAGCGAAAATATCACGCGAACGTAGCATTTGGAACAAATTCAATTTTCTCGCGTAGCGAAAAATTGGGCGTAGGTATGGTTCTCGCGAAGCGAAACTATACTAGCCTAAAGTAACTATGTTCAAACCGTTAAAGGTTACTCAAACCATATTAGCTATCTGCACCTATGTTCCAACTCTCAATAAGCTCACCCGAACTAAAATAATAATAGATCAAAAAGCGCCTCAATCAATAAACGAATGGCGCCAATCCTATCCTCTTAGCCTGCACCCCCCATAGTGCAGGCTTTTCTTGCTTTTGACTTCATCTCCACCAAAACAATAAAAAAGCCGTATGAGCATTAAACCCACACGACCTAAAACATGTACATGATTAATAGCTTATCTATGTTGATCCACCAAAATCGGATTGCCATCAGGATCATTAATCACAAAACTACCAGGACCTTCTGTATTCTCTTCAACTTCAGTCTCAAACTTGATGCCCCTTTCTTTCAATTCTGCTTGAAGAACTCGTATATCCTTAAATGATTCCAAATTCTCAGCTTTATCATTCCAGCCGGGGTTGAAAGTCAACATGTTTTTTTCAAACATGCCTTGAAATAAACCGATAGTGACGTCACCATTTTGCATGATGATCCAACTGTCATCTAGAACTCCGGCAAAACTCTTGAAACCTAGTTTTTCATAGAATTCCTTTGACACATTAATATCTTTAACAGTCAAACTTAAGGAAAATGCTCCGATACTCATATTAAACTCCCTTCAATTCACTAGACCTTCGCTTCAGCAAAAGTCTTAAACGTATTCATATCTTTCGTCGTCTGCTTGACAAACATCCCTTGCATCAAACTAAATATCTTCATCATTCCGGAAAACTTAAATTCATGTTCTGCAATCCACAATGTTTTTTCGCCTTTGTCGATAAAACTATTTCTTGCCCAGTTCTTTACATTCTTTGCCTCATATAAAAAATCGAAGCGGTCAGGCAATTCCTTAAGAATAATCGTTTCGATAATTTCAGAAGGTTTGCCCTTTGTCACATAAGTCAACTTGCTTTTAGAACCCACCTCGCCCGGCTGACCTTCAAGAACTTCGAGGGACTGGAATCCAGGTTGCCACTTCTTCATGAACTCCACATCTTGAAACAGAACCAACATTTCATCTCTAGGCTTGTTGATTTCAAGTTCAATTTTGTATTTCATTGTTTACCTCCTATAATTTTTTGCGAAGCGAAAAATTAGGCGTAGGTATGGTTCTCGCGAAGCGAAACTATACTAGCTTAAAGTAACTATGTTCAGACCGTACAAGGTAGTTCTCGCGAATCGATACTATACTAGCCTATTTATATATTCATGTTTACCCACCTCAAATAGAAACATTTCAAAATAATGTGATAACGATAAACATTGACGAACTATCAATTGATAGTTATAATTAAATTGTAGGAGGGGTGGTATGAGCAAAAGCACAAAAGTTATATCTTCAAAAGAAGATGTTGAAGCATTTCTTCATGATCTTATTAGTGTATTGAATAGTACGGATTTCAATTTAGATACAGATTTAGACATTCTACCAAAGAAGAAAGCGGAATCACCAATAGATCCTTATACAACAGCAAATACGATGTTGAAATTAGATTTTGATAGAAAAGATGTGTGGCATCAATTGATTTCACTAGATATATCCGAGTACTTAGAAACCTTTATTGACGATAAAGACCCATCGTGGCCGCCGTTTTTTGCATTTGCGAAATCAATAAAAAATAGAGATGTTTATATAAAAGCGAAAATTAGGGATCGTCTAAATGGAAAGGTATTTTGCGTATCCTTCCACTTTGCAAGACATCCATTCCCAGACACTTTACCATACGCATAATCTGGAACATGGAAAAGGAGGGTTTGAAATGAAAGACAAATTAATTGAAAGTATTGAGATGAATTGCCCAGTATGTGGGGGTATTCACATGGTAGAAAAAAGACTTCGTGAGACACAATCTCTTTTTAAAGGAGAAGTTGTCGATTATGAAGAAGTCTATTTCCTTTGTGATAAAGCCGATGACGAGGAGAATGAGTTTGTACCAGCAAAGGTAATGGATTTCAATCTATTGAAAGTTCGAGATGCATATAGAACAATTAAAGGATTGTTAACATCAAATGAAATAGCCGAGATTAGATTGTACTATGGTTTAACTCAAAGTGAATTTGCGGCCTTATTAGGTTGGGGAGAAGTAACTGTAACACGATATGAAAGCAAAACAATACAAGATGAAACTTACGATAGCTTAATGAGAATGGTTCGTGAAAACAGTATGTTAGCACTTGAATACCTCGATAAGCATAAAGATCGATTTACAGATAAACGATACAGTGAAATTCGACTAAGTGTCAAAAAGAGATTAGATGTAAGCAGTCGCATGTATTTAAAGATGCAGGAGATAAAAAGTTTGTACACTAAGTTTGAAGAAGAAAGTGACTACAATGGCTTCAAAATCTTAGACGTTGATAAATTGACAACGGTTATAGGGTATTTTGCTAATGAGGTGAATCATCTCTATAAAGTTAAAATGATGAAGTTATTGTGGTATACAGACGCGATTTATTATAGACGACATGGTCAGTCGATGACCGGGCTTGTATATGAGCATATGACCTATGGGGCTTTGCCAATTGGGTTTAACGAAATTCTTAGTGTTCCCACAATTCATGTCGTAGAAGAGATGATGTATGAAGATATCGGGTACAAAATAGTTCCGACGAGTAAAGTTGATAAAAATGTATTTTCAAGGGATGAGTTAAGCGTTCTTGAGTTAGTTGTAGACAAGTTCAAAGAATACCGTTCAAAACAAATTGTGGACTACATGCATGAAGAGAAGGCATACCTTGAAACTCAGGATCATGAGTTGATTCCTTTTACTTTAGCAAGCGAGTTAAATGAACTTAGCTAACGCACAAGCCTGATACTAAATCGATACTAATTCACTCATAAACCATCAAAAACAACAAAAAATACATGCCCATCAAAAATCATCAGCACAAAGAGGGAATAAGAAAGGTTACTTTTAAAATGATTATTTTAGAACAAGGTTCTGTTGCAAAAATAACCCATAAGTAAAAAATGAACCGTACAAATCAAATTGATTTGCTACGGTTCATTTTTATTGTATATCAGTCTCACCTATACTCAATTTTCAATTATCCCTAGCAGTCACCTGTCTCGAAGCAGTAGAAACCTGAGGCTTAGCCACCTGTATTTCCTTAATCACTTGAGTAGCATGACCCATCGGACAGACCACACACCAGCTTCTCGGCTTGTACGTGATGCCCATGAGGATACCGACGATAAACGAGATCCCCATAAATCTATAAAATGCACTGGCAAGCTTCGTAAAATCACCACCAGAGTGGAAAATGGCAAAAGTAAAAACAGTTCCCATAAGCATCAATAGTCCATTCTTAAACTGCCTCGTGCCCATGAATTTCGGAAGGGCATACCCTAAACTGATCTTAGCCAGAAACTTACCGAGAAACGAGCCTCTCGGACAATATTTGATGCAATGGACTTTCCCTTCGCCGCGCAGTGCGTGCAAGATTGGCGTGCCCATGCAGACAATTCCTAAAATGCCAAAACGTATATCAAAAGCACCTAGAATAAAAAATGTTATGATGATGATCCACGACCATCTGATAGGATAGTTTTTCATGATGTCCTCCATTGTTGTAGTTATTACCCCCATACCCAGGGGATATAATAACATGTAAAAACCACCAGAGTCAAGCAATGTGAACACAACTTAAATGTTTGAAATTTTCGTACAATTCCCAGTTTTGGAAAGGACAATTCCTTCCAGTGTCGAATAGTTATAATATGGCCTTGCATAAATACATATAGACACAGGAGTAGACCCATGTCAGCAATAACCCTCTCAAAGCTCAGCTTCACATATGGTACATATTACAAACCCGTTTTCAAAGACGTCACCGCCACCATTGACACCGATTGGAAGCTCGGACTCATTGGAAGGAATGGTAGAGGAAAGACCACACTACTGAAACTGATCCACGGCTCGCTTTCACCTGATAGCGGCGAAATCACCAAATCAGTGAAGACGGAGATCTTCCCATACGATTACAACTGCGCATACACAAACACCCTGGACATCCTGAAAGAGAATATCGGTGGCTTCAGGTCCATGGAGAGCACCATGACGACACTTCTATCGAGTGAAGACGAGAAATCCATGATGGAATACGCTCGCATTCAGGCGGAGTATGAAGCACTTGGCGGCTATACCGTGGAAACCGACATACATAAGGAAATTGCAATGCTGGGGCTGGATGCCTCATTACTTAAGCGCGACTTCGACACACTATCGGGAGGAGAGCAGACCAAACTGCTGATCCTCGCCTTGTTCTTGCGTCCCAACCATTTCATATTGCTCGATGAACCCACCAACCATCTCGACATCGAAGGCAAAAGAATCCTTGCGGAATACCTCGCAAAGAAGAAAGGCTTCATCGTCATCACGCACGACCGGAAGTTTCTCGATACCACTGTGAACCATATCATAGCCATCAATAAGTCCAACATTACCATAGAAAAAGGCAACTACACCTCATGGCATCACAACAAGACCCTCTATGAGGCATTTGAACTGCGCACCAAAACCAATCTCGAGAAAGAAACCGAAAAACTCGAAGACTCCTCGAAAGACAAACGCCATTGGTCGGGGAAAATCGAAGGCGCCAAGAATCCATACAAAACGCACAACAGAGGAACCGGTGCAAGATCCGCCAGACTCATGAAAAGCGCCAAAATGCTCGAACGCCGAATGGAAAAGCATCTTGAAGCCAAACGAAGACTGCTTCAAAATTATGAAACGGTACAGGATTTCGACATTGACCAGGATGATGTGGATGCCCAAAACCTGATCACACTGAAAAACATCTCCTTCGGGTATGACAAAAAGATGATCCTCAGTGACATCAATATGAAAATCAACAAAGGCGATGCCATCTGGTTGAAGGGTAAAAACGGCTCGGGCAAAACGACGCTAATCAAAATCATCACTGGAGAAATTCAGAATTTCAAAGGGGAACGCACCGTTACAGATGATCTGATTCTTGCAGAAAGCAAACAATTGCCAATTTGGCAATTTGGACAAATAAAGGAACACTTGAATGAAAGCGACATCGACGCAGACCGGTTCAAAGAACTGCTAAAACGCTTCGATCTACCCGATGAACTGTATGAACGTCCTATAGAATCCTTCAGCAGTGGTGAACAAAAGAAGATCGACATCGCAAGGGCATTGTCCACCAAGAACCATTTACTCATACTGGATGAACCCCTCAATTACATGGACATCCAGTTTAGAGGTCAGCTCGAAAAGGCAATGATTGATTACAAACCCACTGTGGTTTTCGTTGAACATGATGAATGGTTCGGGGAGGCTGTGGGGAGTAAGGTGTTTGAAATTTAGGAGATGAATTGTCACCCGATGACTTCAGTTTTATAAGGACCACTGTATCAAAATTCACTTCAAGGGAAAGTTATGCAAAGAGAACTTTGAGGGTTGTGGTAAAATTGAGAGGAATGGAAGAATTGGGAAAGATGGAAATTGCATGTTAACTTATTTTAGAGGAGGACAACATGTTACTAAAGTCAATTAAGCAGAACATAATGAGCATCGGAAAAAGTATTGATGGTCCCACATTTATCAAACCATTTGAAGGCAGAACTGAAGTGATAGAAAAACTGGAACAAATGGCTGAGCTCATCAAAGAAGAAAATATTCTTGAGAGTATCAAGTACGAATTGTACGCCATAAAATCAGGTGATTTTGGCGAAAAAAATGTGGAATTTGAACTCAAAAATAGCTATATTCCAATGCTATGTTTGCACAATGTCTACTTAGAACACAATGGACTAACCGCTCAGATGGACTATGTGATCATAACAAGCAAGTTCATATGTATTCTCGAGACAAAACTATTGAACGGCAATATAGAAGTCAACAATAAAGGAGACTTTACTCGAACCATTAAAAATTCCGCGGGTAAGACGTTAAGGAAAGAAGGCATGTACAGTCCAATCACACAAAACCAAAGACATGTAGATTTACTGAAGAGATTTCTAATGGACAAAAGTTTGATCAAAAATACTCCAATACTATCACTTGTTGTATTAGCCAATCCTAAGACAATTGTTTTCGACAAGTATGCTACAAAAGATGTTAAAAACAAAATCATAAGAGCGGACCAACTCAAAGTGACTATCGAGAAATGGATTAAAAATCACAATGAAGTCAATTTGGCAGTCTTGACCATGCAAGATATTGCCAATGAATTGATAGCACATTCGATTGAAAGACCTGATCCAATAATTGCAAAGTATGAAATGTATTTGCCTAAAGAAAAACCTGTTCAACCTATAGCGGAGCCAAAAGCTGAACCTATTGCTCCACAAAACTCTACTGCAGTCCCTGCATCAAACCCTACTACTGGACAAGCACCACCAGTTACCACCAGCAATATTAAGCTCTATAATGCACTCAAACAATACAGATATAATACATCAAAAGCAGAGAATGTTAAGGCTTATGTTGTTTTCAACAATGCACAAATGGAAGAAATTATCGAAAAATTACCTCGCAATAATGATCAACTCTTAAAGATCAGCGGATTTGGATCAGTAAAAGTTGAGAAATATGGAGATGGAATCATAAATCTAGTAAAGACTCATGGATAATATTGAGTTTTCAGAATAATTATTCAATTTGCATAATGTTATTTCATCATATTATGTTACAATGATCCCAACTGGTAAATATGGAAGTCAGAACACTTTGGGGGAACTGATGAATATTAGATTTACTGGAAAAAGGATGCAATTTAATATGCAGATACAATTTCGCCTTCTCACAGGAATCATGTGTTAAGGTGATTTGTCGTGTCTGAATTAGAATTTGGGAGACCAACTATGAAATATTATAATAAGAAAATTGACATGTCTTTGTTGAAGGAAGGATTTACTATTCCTGTTGAATTAGTAAATGATTTTTTAGTGATATCTGAGGAAAACCCTGATAAATCAGATGAAAACGGCCTAAACACATATAGCCAGGTGAGATTCATCATGAATGATCAAGATTATCTTTTACCCATAAAAAAAGTGAGTAGTCAAAGAGAGCACTTATATCAAATACGCTATACACCAACGAATCCCTTTGCAATTGAACTAAACAAATGTTTTAAAGCTATTTATAATGACAACAATGATTTAACA
>Ga0255398_1022_pt2 | contig 21133 bp, 22 predicted proteins | sample ANMaggSeSYBR01K3_FD_182119 | JGI IMG/M metagenome (GOLD analysis project Ga0255398, IMG submission 182119) | Sediment cell enrichment communities from methane seep in Santa Monica Basin, California, United Staets - ANME aggregate JGI... | ecosystem: Environmental > Aquatic > Marine > Cold seeps >...
GCGTACATCCGTGCTTTCGTCTTTCTTTGCTATCTGGGCCAGTAGCGTCTGATCTCCAAGCTTATAGACCGCGGCTGAGATAGCAAGGGAAGACCAAGTCCCGGCTATACGCAAAGCTGCCATGGAAAATTTGCACGATAGGCAACTACTCGCTGATCTTGTCAAAAGCGCTAAGTATGGTGATACGAGGAAGGCCGCAGCTGCCAAGATTCAGTCCTCAATGATTGATGCTGTCATTTCGGATGACAAAGAAAAGGTTGCCTTCAGCATGAGTTCAATAGATCACAAAAAGGTTGGAGACGATTTTATTGACCTTTGCCAACAGTACACGTTTGAAGAGGCGGAAACATTCTTATCCACGGGTAAGTCGGTTGATCGTAAAGAGCTTTCCAATAGGGTTGTAAACCGGGCAAGCGAAGAGCTGATGAGGAAATACAGCATCACGATGCCTGAGATGGTCAAGATCGTCAAACGAGCCAGCAGCCGGATGTCTCTGGGTTAGTATGGATCTTTCCATGTAGATATATTATAGGCAACTTCAGCTCACCTAACAACACTAATTCAGCCGACATAAAAAGCTGCGCGGCTGATTATCGACGTTAGATGAAAAAAAATTAACCAATAACAAAAAATGGAGGTGCAATATGGCGACACAAATTAAATCAGCAAACAAAGCAGCAAAAAAACTGTTTGAAGAACTTCTTCCCCAGATACCATTTGCAGACTTATCTTTTATTGAAAAAGAATATCAATACTACGCTGATTCATGGAAATCACCCGAACTTATTAGAGGAGATAAAAAAACACTTTTCAGTCGGGTACTTACTAATTTTGAAAAGACAGCTCAAACGCCGGGATTTCAATTTTTCGCAATAGACATAAAGCCTAGGTATAAGGTTGCGCAAGTCATGGCTTTCTCTGATGGAGATGGCGCGTCAGTTTGTTTATTTCGAACAGCTGATAGTCTTTATCTTTGTGGTAATTATTATTTCAAATAAATATACAGGGAAAGAAGAGACGGTGTCCATCCCAATCGGGACAGTGTCTGTTGCGCAATCGGGACAGTATACCCTTGTTGAATAAAATAGAAACGGGCAACTGATAAACTAAAGATTAAAACATCTAACCACTTCATCCAGCCGATCTTCACCCGTGCCGGGTTCAGGCGGCTGATGTCGGCGTTTTAGATTTCATAAATGTAAATGGCAATAGATTGGTCAAAGACTGAAGTTGAAGCCGCAGTTGAGAATTACTTCAACATGCTGCAATTAGAGCTGACTGGTCGGAAATATAACAAGTCCGAACATAGACGAGCCTTGATGGAACGTCTGAATGATCGATCTGATGGTTCCGTCGAATTGAAGCACCAGAATATAAGCGCCGTTTTGATTGAGATGGGTATCCCTTATATTGATGGATACAAGCCCCGGTCAAATTATCAGCGCTCACTCTTACCGGCCGCGATAGCGAATTACATTGAGAAAAATCCGGAAGTTAATACGATATTCAAAAGGGATTCAGAAATCATTCCGGAGATTCCATCCATCGAAGATTTCTTGAAGGCAATGGAGGCTCCCCCAATCCGCGAAGAAAGCAAAGGCAAGGCTGTCGCCGAAGCTCAAGCTTTCTACAACCCCAGTGGTTTGAACTACCTTGAAATGGAGGCTCGGAATCAATCTCTTGGTGAGGCTGGTGAACAGTTTGTAATAAATTATGAACGTGCCAGACTCATCCATGCCGGTAAAGGATCGCTTGCTGATCGTATCGAACAAGTATCAGAATCAATTGGTCCTTCAGCTGGTTTTGATATTCTATCATTTGAAGCAAACGGATCGGATCGGTTCATTGAAGCGAAAACAACGAAATACGGAAAAAACACACCATTTTTCATTACACCAAATGAGCTTAGGTTCGCCCAGGAAAATGCATCCCAGTATTTCTTATATAGAGTGTTTCGGTTCCGTTTGGATCCGCGTTTTTTCGCATTGCAAGGCCACCTTAAAGATCAGTGCATTTTGGAACCATCAAATTTCATAGCGAGGATAGCATGAAATCTAACAAATCACTAAAGCGGACAAAAAGGGGAGGAGTATGGTGCTCTTTGAAGCGACAATTACTAGTAACAACTTCTTCTCCAGGATGGTGCAACTTTTTGCCGCTTAGTTCCACCGTTCTGTGGAGAATCCAAATTCTGGACTTGTAAATTATACCAAATATTGGTACTTTTACAGAAAGCAGATAAATCATGAGCAAGAATACATCAATAACGTTAGGGAATCACTTTGAGAATTTCGTTCAAAGCCGCATCTCCGTTGGAAGATACAAGAACACAAGTGAGGTAATTCGAGCAGGACTAAGGTTGCTAGAGGAAGAAGAAAGTAAGGTAGTAGCTTTGAAGCAAGCCATTCAAGAAGGTATTGAAAGCGGTATCGAAGAGGATTTTGATCCGGAACAATTCCTTCAGAAATTGAAAGCCGAAAGATCTACGAATGGCTAGTTATCGTTTTAGTAAAAAGGCCGTTGAGGATCTAGCTGGAATATGGAACTATACTGTTGATGCCTGGTCAGAAAATCAAGCCGACCAATACTTCCAAATGCTACTTGACAGCTGCCAAGATATTGCAACCGGTAGAGTTCTTGGTAAGCATTATGACGGCATACTCAAAAGCTTGCAAGGTAAAAAGGCAGGCAAGCATATCATCTTTTATCGTAAGGTAGATAGCGATGTTGTTGAGATAGTTAGGATCTTGCATGAGCAAATGGATCTGAAAAACAGAATCAGGGAATAGCAGTCCACAGAACAAATCACTAAAGCCGACCGTGACGCATGTCACGCCCTTTGCAGAAAGGCAAAGCCCGCGCCACGCTACGTCGGCTTAGTTTCACCGTTCTGCGAGCAATTATAAGGGAAGGCAATAGTTTTGAAGTACATTTATTTAGAAGTCAGGGCTTATTTTCAACGGTTTTTCATTAAAAAATCAAATCATATGCCATCAAAAATTCATCTCCTAATTCTATTCATAGTTATTCTATCCGGATGCAGTGCTGGTAAAAATGATCAACAAGAGGAAGTATCAACGATAATTACTGGTACCATAATTGACAACGATGGCCATTTTGATTATGCGGAGTTTAACTTTCGGAATATCATTGATATCAGAAAGAACTTCCGTTCTACCAAAATAAAAATTGAGAAGAACGGAACATTTAGAATTGATACACTTCTTCAATATCCTCAAGAGATTTCGACTGAATATGGTTCTGTCTTTTGTTCTCCTGGCGATAGTATTGCGCTAATCATAAAGCATTTCAATATTTCAGATGTTCAGGGAACCTGTGGAAAGTTAAGCATAAACTTGCTGGAATTTCATAAAAATATACCTCGCTATCAGTATGGGGGGAGGGAATACTTTGATACCATCTTTCAATTATCTCCACTTGCATATAAAGATCATATTAATAAAAGGGAACAGCAATATTTTAAACTGCTTGAAAAATTCAAAAGTGAAAGTAGCACGAGCTTAAAGTTTGATAAGTGGGCAACAGATATGCTTAAGAGCGAATCATGGTATGATTTAATGGCCTATCCTTATCAGTACGCACGTCGACATAAAATCGATCAAAATGGTCTTGATATGCCAGATTCTTATTATACATTTTTGAGTAGTTCTGAGGCTAACAATTTTGATCTTCTTTCTGAATACCGAACATTGTTTATTCTAACTTATTTTCAGTATGCATTATCAACACCAAGAGACTCATTAAAGAAGGCTGAAGAATTCTTCACAAAGGGAGATACTGCGTCAGGAATAGGTATGAAGCTTAGGATGATTGAAAGAAATTCCAATGGCTTAGCAAAAGAGTTATTCTTCACCAAGTTCTTCTATTCCTCATTAATTGTGAATGATGTTCAACTTTTCGATGCATATTTTGATCCAAAACTTATTACCAACGAGGTTTATTTGGCCGAGCTTAATCAGAAATATGAATCTGCCAAACAATTCCTTCTAAATCAGAGTACGCCAGGGGCCAACATAGTTACATCATTCGAAGATATAAACTCTGATGTCCTTAAATCAATGATAAACTCTTATCCTGACAAGGTAATTTACATCGATTTTTGGGCTCCCTGGTGCAGCCCATGTATGGAGGAGATGAAATACTCGAAACAAATCCAAGAGCATTTTAAAGATGAAGAAGTTGTTTTTCTGTTCTTAGCCAATAATTGCAATGAAGACACATGGAAAGCTACTATCGCAAATAAACAACTAACAGGTGAGCATATTCTTCTAAATCGCAATCAGTACTCAGAACTATCTGGTCTTTTCGGAATTGAGGGAATTCCGCATTATGCTACCATTGACAGAAAAGGAAACATCGTATCAAAGGAAGCCCTAAGACCAAGCACTGAAAATTATTTAAAGAAAGAATTAAACCGATTATTAATGGAAAACAAGCCCTGATACAAGGTGAAAGATGAAAGTAAAATCGCAGAACAAATCACTAAAGCGGACGCCAGGATCGCCTGAAGGCAAAGGCAGTGGGGTAGCGGGCGCGGCTTAGTTCCACCGTTCTGCGATCATAAAACATGGATGGAAATAGTTTAGAGGTGCGTTTATTTACAAGTTAGCTAACATTTTTATAAATTAAACTCAGTAAAAAACATTAGAATTAATTAAAATGAAACGTTTATCGTTTTTATTAGAACTGATTATTTTCTCAAATACATTCATTTATGCTCAAAACTGGGAAATGCAACATCCATATACTGTCTCGGGTGCAAGAGATATCTTTTTTATTAACGATTCAATTGGATGGTCAGTTGAGGAAGCTGGTGAGTTATTTAAATCCACAGATGGTGGTTTGAATTGGTTAAAAAAAAATATTGATTCTAAGCCTAGTTTATATAGTGTTTTCTTTATTGATGATAAAAAAGGTTGGATTTCAGGGCATGAAGGTTTGTTTAAAACAATAGACGGTGGCGAAAATTGGAGCAAGACAATTGAAACAAGCAATTTGAATAATGTTTATTTTTTCAATAAGGACACTGGGGTGGTAAGTAGTTCAAACTCTATATATTATACATATAATGGAGGGGATTCGTTTATAAGAGAAACAGTTGTAATAACGGAAAAAGATAATTATATAAAGGATATTTCATTTCCAAATCAAAAATATGGCTGGTTAGCAGTACTTAGTAATCATCCTGAACATGGAAAGGTATATCATACTGTAGACTCTGGAAAAACGTGGGATGTACAGAAATCTTTTACTGATGATTGGGTAACAAGCGTTTCCTTTACAGACACTTTAAATGGCTGGATAACACTTTCCACACCAATGCCTGGCAAATACAAGAGAAAAATATATCATACCAGTGATGGTGGAAAAACTTGGTTACCTCAACCTAATGATTATGAATTGGACAAATTTTGTGATCTTGAAGATATTTGTATGATAGACACATTGAATGGCTGGGCTGTTGGAGGATGCAGTTATTACACAAAAAATGGAGGTCAGACATGGGATGAGCAAAATATTCCTTTTAGTTATTCAATTAATAGTGTCCAATTTATTTCAATAGATAAAGGTTGGGCAGCATCAACTGATAAATTAAGTTTTTCAACCGATACTGGTAAAACCTGGAATACTTATCCATATAAGGAAAATATTAATAGTGTATTTTTTATTAATGATTTATACGGGTATGCGGTAGGAGAAAATGGTTATATTTTAAAAACCGTTGATGGTGGCAAATATTGGAAATATATCAAGCTTTTTGACAATACAATTAAACTTAATAAAGTATTAGTTACTAAGAATAATAAAATATTGATATCAGCAATTAATACCAGTACTTATGAAGGAATTTTATATATATCTACTGATTCTGCAAAAAGTTTCTCTGTTCTGAAGAAATTCAAAGAACCCATTAGTTCAATTGAGGAAGTAGGTATAAACCTTTATTCATTAAGTGATTCCCTTTATCAAATCAACATTGATAATTATCAAATAGTATCAAAAAAATTACCAGTAGAAGCTCAATTTACTGATATGTTTTTTATTGGGAAAGATACTATTTGGCTTACTGGATATACTGGTAGTCCATGGTCGTCTAATCCTGAAGATAGAGTAAATTCATTTATATATTCAAGTGTAGACAAAGGAGATAATTGGATAAAAAGTAATTATGAAATTGGCACTTCTGTTATTAATAAAATATACTTTATTGATGAAAAGAAAGGATTTATAGTTGGTGAGGGGTATTTGGTAAAAACCATAAATGGAGGTGAAACTTGGGCAAGAGAGGATTTTAATAATAGTAATTTATATAATATATGTTTTTTGAGTAGAGATAATGGAATAATTATTAGTTCAGAAGGGATATACAGGACTGTTAACGATGGCGAATCATGGGAGAGCGTGGACATACAAAATCCTTATTCTATATTAAATATGCACTTTGTAAACGATAGCTTAGGTTGGATTGTTGGTAGAGAAGGATTCATTTTTAAAACAGAAACATTTTTTGGAGTTGAATACCTGGAATCTATAACTAATAATAATAATTACGAGATAAATATTTTTCCAAATCCTGCTACCAGTAAAATTAATGTAAATTTTAAATCCATAAATGATGTGTTCTACAAATTGATAAATATAGATGGTATTCTCTGTAAAAATGGATATTTAGGTACAAGAGATAATATAGATGTTAGTGATTTAAATACAGGTATTTATATACTTGAGTTGTATAGTGGGAAAACTGTAATTGCTCGGGGAAAAATAGTAAAACGTTAGCTAACAGCGCATCATAGCCCATTGGGTGCATATGGAAGTAAATTTAATTTTGTAACCTTTTATAAACGATACTTGCATATTGACAGTGAAACGCTTTTTAATGCCCAACGAGCCATATGCGCAAACCGTTAAAACACGTTCGTTTTGCGTCCAATTCAAGGGGAAGATCTCGGTATTTCAAAATTCAGGTTTTTATCAATCAATAGCAGCACTGAGGATTGTCATTAGCAATTTGGGCCGTAGGCATTGTGCAGTGTGAATGGAAGAAATACTCAGATGAATTACGCTAAATCGTAGTGGGCAAAGATGAAAGTTAGATCGCAGAACAAATCACTAAAGCCGACCGCTTAACGCGTGTCACGCCCTTTGCAGAAAAGGCAAAGTCCGCGCCACCCTACGGCGGCTTAGTTCCACCGTTATGCAATTCATAGAGGCAGGCAGTCTTAGAAATCATGTCCGCTAAAGTCAAATGATTTTATTGCCTATCTTTGTATAGAGATTATAACATGAATTCTAACATCATCATATCCAGGATTAAAGAATCAATCCAAAGCAAGGATCCAAAGGCAGAGGCATTTTTGTTTGGATCTAGAGCCCGCGGTGAAGAAAGGCCTGATTCTGATTGGGATATTTTAATCTTGGTTGAATCCGAAAAGGTCACTAACGAGATTGAAGATAAGTTCCGCGATGAGCTCTATGACATTGAGTTAGATACGGGACAGATTATTTCAACATTCATTTACCCAAAGAATCTGTGGAATTCTAGTCTTAAATTCTCACCACTCTATTATAATGTTGAACTGGATGGAATTCGTCTATGACAATTGAAAATCGTCAAGATTACATAATTTACAGACTGCAGAAAGCCGATGAATCATTTGCCGATGCAAAATTATTAGCTAAGAACGGGCGGTGGAATTCTGTAGTGAACAGACTCTATTACGCCAGTTTTTACGCAGTCATCTCCCTACTTCTTTCGAAAGACATCCAAACTACCACCCACGATGGGTGTCGAACTCAGTTCGGTTTGAACTTTATCAAAACCGGCATCATTGATAAGAGGTATGGTAAGCACTTCTCCAAATTGTTTGACCTTCGGCAAAAAGGGGACTATGGTGATCTTTTCGACTATGATAAAGTAACTGTTGAGCCTCTGATTGTTTTAACGGAAGAATTCATTCAAGAGATCAAGCGTCATATAAAGCATTGATTAACAGGCTAAATCAAAACTACTTACAGTTTGTAGTGTCGGTAACGAATGCATAACAAATCACTAAAGCGGACACCTGGATCGCCTATAGAAAAAGGGATCGGGGTAGCAGGCGCCGCTTAGTTCCACCGTTCTGTGCCTCTTAATAACATCCGCAGGAATTGAAGGGTCTTTGAATTTATAATTATGACAAGATGAAAAACATCAAATCTATAGTAGGTCTTTGGAATGGGTTTTATAACTACGATTCTGAAGAGTTCAGTGGTGTGTCAATTCGATTTTCAATGAGCTTAAATCTCAAGAAAGGAGAGATCACTGGAAAATGTTATGATTCAGTTGATGACGGAGGGTTTGCAGAGGCCGCAAGGATAAGAGGATTCATTGAGGATAATAAAATAAGCCTTATTAAGCAATATCCACACCTGATCTATATTGATGAAGCAGGTGAATATATAAGGGATAAATCTCAGAAACACCCCGAGATTCATTACTTGGGAGAAATAGCAGATGGGATGGTCAAAGGCACATGGGAAACGAATCTTCATTCCATTAATCGCGGAGATGAGGTAGCGGTGGATCAGATCACTGGAAAATGGGAAATGAAAAAAGAAAATTGGTTGTTCTTTGCCTAAGGAAAGCAATACGCCTCATCATTGACTGCCAAATCGTACATATCCAGTCGTGAAAAGCAAGATGTCCGTTGGTCAGAACGAAACAATGCAGGTACAATTTCAAAACTTGATGGATTAAGAAATCATCACGACACAGAACAAATCACTAAAGCCGACCGTAACGCGTGTCACGCCCTTTGCTGAAAATGCAAAGCCCGCGCCACGCTACGGCGGCTTAGTTCCACCGTTATACGACTGAAATATAATAGCATATTAAATCAGCACATAAATCTAAACCCATGAAATCAAAGATTATAGCCATTGCCTTAATCTCCCTTCCTATCGCAGTACACGCACAGGGGACAATTAGACCAGTGCTTGATTCTACAGCAACTTGTTCATACTATAATTCTACGTTTGAATTCAGTGAGAACGCTGCTATGAGCAAACAGATTTTAGAGGTTTTTTACATTGTTGAGAATATGCCTAAACCCAACACTCCAAAAAGTGAAATCGAGGATATTCTTAATAATGGTATCCAAATGAATGAGAAAGAAATGACTAATCGGGGAAACATCTATCTCCAGTGTGTTGTGAATTGTAAAGGTAAGGCAGGAGATTTTCAGATTATTAGTTGTCCTACTGAAATTGCGAATATTGGTTGTCAGGCATTAAATTTATTCAGAGAAAGGATAAATAAATGGGTGCCTGGTAGACAGGGAGGCAAAGAAGTCGATGTATTGGTTAAGATAAATGTGTCGGTTAGTAAGGGGAACTTCTCAGTGGTAGCACCCGTTATCTAAAACATAAGTTGAAATTATTTAGTGAATAAGGGTAAGGACCAGTCGTATAACAAGCTGCTAAAGCAGACCGTGACGCGTGTCACGTACTTTGCAGAAATGGCAAAGTTCGCGCCACCCTACGGCAGCTTAGCTTTACCGTTCTGCGATAAATGAAGAGATGGAAATAGTTGAGAGGTAGGTATATTAATAAGTTTTACGTCATTATAAATGTGGCAAACTCATAAAATAAAATATTCATTGATATGGAAAAAATGAAAGCAGTTGTATGTACGAAGTATGGGCCACCTGAAGTCCTGCAGTTAAAAGAAGTGGGAAAGCCTGTTCCTAAAGACAATGAGGTACTCATTAAAATTCATGCAACCGCTGTTACGGCAAGTGATTGTATCATCAGGGGTTTTAATATGCCCGGTGATCATAAGTTTCCAATGAAACAAATAATGGGACTAATGATGAGGTTCTATGTTGGCTTCACAAAACCGAAAAACCCGATTCTTGGACTGGTGCTTTCAGGAGAAATAGAATCCCCGGGCAAGGACATAAAGAAATTTAAGACAGGAGACCTGGTATATGGAATGACCGGTTATAGCTTTGGTGGATATGCTGAGTATAAATGCATGACCGAAAAAGAATCGAAAATTGGTTGCCTGGCAATTAAACCGAGCAATATGAGCCACGAGGAAGCTGCTTCAGTGTCTTATGGAGGAATGTTGGCAATGCATTATATGAAAAAAATGAATATTCAGAGTGGACAAAAGGTGCTTATATATGGAGCTTCAGGAGCAATAGGAACCGTGGCGGTTCAAATTGCTAATTCTCTTGGTGCGGAGGTAACCGGCGTGTGTGGTTCTTCAAATGCTGAACTGGTAAAATCAGTAGGAGCCGATAAAGTAATAGATTATACAGACGAAGGTTCTGTAAACAAGCTGGAAGTGTATGATTATATCTTAGATGCAGCCGGAAAAAACAAAAAATCAAATCTGAAAACAGCGTCTATGAAAGCTCTTAAGGAGAATGGAAAATACATATCTGTTGACGATGGACTTCTCGAGTTACGTTCCGAATATCTTATAAAACTCACAGAACTATGTGAAGCAGGGAAAATCAAGGCGGTTACTGACAGCACCTATCCCCTGGAGCAGATAGTCGAAGCCCATAAGTATGTGGACCAAAAACACAAGAAAGGAAATGTAGTTATAACAATATAATATTCAGTGTGAATGAATAAAAAATGCTCTGACAAAATATGTACAATTCCAATAGGAAAGTTGAATGATATATCGCAGAACAAATCACTAAAGCCGACCATGACACGTGTCACGCCCTTTGCAGAAAGAGCAAAGCCAGTGCCACGCTACGGCGGCTTAGTTCCACCGTTACATGCCGGGAAATGAGCACTGGATAAAACATACAAGATTATTAGCTGGCAAAAACCAGGTACAACAACGTGAGATTAGTGTTGTACCAAGACTTTGATTGACAGGATTTCTTACAGTTAATAACACACATTACTAATCTCAAGACTATTATAAGATTGGTTTAACATATTCCTAATTCAAAAATCTAGAATTATGGCAAAAAAAATCTCCTGCCCAAAGTGCAAAGAGTTGACCAAAAAAGGTGGATATAAAGGTTGGCAAATAATAGTAGCAATTACCTTTTTTTCCAGTAGGATTGTCAGAGTTAAAAGCTAAAAGACAACCGACTATTTGTCAGAATTGCGGACATACTTGACAAGCAGATAATCTAAGTGCAAGCCCCGCCTGATCAGCTACGTTTGTGTTCCGGGTTTAATAGAAAAATTTACTACACTATAATCTGAAATCGCAAAACGTGAAAACCATTTCCGGAAACGCAATACGTGGACTACAACTCGATTATTCCCTGGCGGGAATCCACAGATGTTACCCCGTCGTTATGCAAAAGCCTCGATCAAGCATGTAACAAATCACTGAAGCCGACCGCTGGCGCGGCGGCTTAGTTCCACCGTTAGACTCCAAAAGAAAGGAATAAGAAATGGCAACACTCACTTTAGAACGCAAGGTCAATTTGTCGATTGAAAAGGTGTGGTCACTCATCGGTGATTTCACTGCGAGTCCTGGCCCAGATATAAAAGTTGAAGTCGAAAAGGAAGGTGATTCGAACAAAGGTGGTGCAGGCACTATAAGAATCATTACGATTGGCAAAGTATGTGTGAAAGAAATTCTTGATACTGCTAATCCACCTGATTCATTTACTTATCGAATATTGAGCGGTGCGCCCATGAAGGAATACCACGGCAAGGTGAATTTCGAAGATCGTGATGGAGTAACTATGATATATTGGCAAGCTGAAATAAAACCTAAAATTCCATTTACTGGACCTATTTTGGTAAAAGTTACTAAAGGTGCAATCAATGGTATAATCGATGCAGTTGAAAAGTATCACACATAAAATAAAGGAGTCTAACAAGCCGCTAAAGCAGACCGTCACGTGTGGCACGCACTTCGCAGAAAAGGCAAAGCTCGCGCCACACTACGGCCGCTTAGCTTTACCATTCTGCTGTTAAAAAGAAGGATATGAAATTGAAGGAAAGAACGTTTAATACTTAAGGATGTAGGTTGATGATAATTCACTGGCAATTAAGAACGAAATATTATTATGATCAAGACTAATATTACTAAAGTCTTCATATGTTTCAGCCTTTTACTCATAATAGGTAAATACGGTACCTTAACAGCTCAACATTCTTTTTATGCCGGTGGTAACTTCAAGATTGCGCCATTCGACAACTTAGTTGAGGTAGACCAAAATCTGGTTGATCCTGTATATCCTAATATATCTCGTTATCAGATTAAACCGACAATATCCTTTAAAATAGGATATAGTTTCGGCCTACAACTTTTTAAAAAAATGAAGATTAACGCTGGTCTTGAGCTCAACCAGAGAAGGTATAGCTTTGACTTCTATTATGATTCGATCCCAATCAATTATCCATACTACATTTATGCAAATGTTAACAATACTTATTACAATCTTGAAATTCCACTTTCATTCACATTTCCTTTAGAAAAAATAAGAATATCAGGAGGTGTAAATATGATACTCCTTGATCTACGCTATATAAAAGATTATTCTAATGAAGGTCTAGTAAGTAAGCGATCATATATTGGTTTTTTTCCCCGATTAGAGAGTGAACGTTTTATTTTCCCATTTATTAAACTTGATTACCTTATTCACACATCCTCAGATTTATCCTATTATGTTTCATCAGCTGTGGAAATTAGAGAATATCGAGGTCGAACAATATCGATTTCATTTATCGTAGAGTTATTATAATTGAGGCTTTCCATTAAGTAATAGCATAACAATGAAGTGTTCGTATAGAAAAAGAAACAACGATCCTCAATTTTCCAAAACGAAATAATCACTTTCCACAATTGTGCCGCATTTATTACTATTGCAAACAGCAGAACAAGACACTAAAGCGGACGCAGGGGATGCTGGTGTGCAAAGGCAGGGCCTTAGTGTGCGCCGCTTAGTTCCACCGTTCTGCGATTGAAAACTAGTAATGGAGATAGTTGAGAGGTACGTTTATTTAGAAGTTGACCACAATAATGACATCCTGCAAACTTGATATTAATGAGTAAGAAAAAAGATATTGAAAGATTAAAATCATCATTCGGAGAGCTTAAAGATGACCGATACGATTTTGACCTAATTGAAAAATATTTCAGGAATAAGGATAATTCTGCGGCATTTCAAGTTCTATCTGATAAGACATGTAATGATTTAGATTTTCAAGAATTGTTCATGTTTATTGACAGGACAAACTCTAAAGTGGGACAACAATATCTCTATAATAAACTTAGAACAATCCCGGCAGATTCAGAAAAACTTGTTTTAGATGAAGAGATTATTAAAAATCTTACGGATGATACTGATTTTAGAATTAACACTCAGAGACAGCTTGAAAAGTTGAAAAAATATGATGCCTATTATATTGCTTCACTTTTTCAGGAGAAACATCAAGAACCACCAAAATGGTTTTTTGTAATTCGATTGTTATCTTTTACGAGTTTGCTGTCTCTAATATTGGCATCAATTAATTCCTGGACACTTTTCGTTCTGCTCGGAGTTTTTATTATAAACCTTGGCATCCATTATTGGAACAAGAAAAATCTTTATCAATATTTGGGTTCCATTCCTCAATTGCTGAGACTTAATAGCATAGCTTTCAAATTGCACAAGGATGAATCTTTTGAAAAACTGAATCCTGATTTGCTTAGCTCAATTAAAGTTATTGACCAAGTAAGAAACCGAATGTCATTTTTTAAGCTTGAAGCGAAACTTCAAGGAGATTTGGAAACGGTATTTTGGGGAGTATTAGAGATTTTCAAAATTCTTTTTCTATTAGAACCCTTATTGCTTTTCGGAGTTTTAAAACGCTTAAACACGAACCGTAATGAAATTGAAAATGTATTCTCCTTTATTGGACAAATTGATTCATTGATTTCCATAGCTTCTTTGAGAAAAGGATTAGGAGTGTATTGTTTGCCCACTATAAATGAAAAAAACAATGAAATAATAGCTAATCGGATTTATCACCCTTTAATAATTGATTGTATTCCAAATAGTATTAAGGTAGCAGATAAATCTATCCTAATGACAGGTTCAAATATGTCGGGTAAAACTACATTTATTAGGACAATAGGCTTAAATGTAATAACTGGATTGACAATTAATACTTGTTTTGCAGAATCAATGACATTTCAAAGAACTCGAATTTATTCAGCAATTAGGATTAGTGATGATTTGATGAATGATAAGAGCTACTATTTTGAGGAAGTCTTGACTATTAAAGAAATGATTCAAAAAAGTGCTAATGGCGAACCCAATATATTCTTGCTTGATGAGATTTTTAAAGGGACAAATACAGTTGAGAGGATTTCTGCCGGCAAAGCTGTGCTTTCAGTTCTTTCAAAAAATCCTAATGTTGTATTTGTATCAACTCATGACATTGAATTAACGGACATGCTATCGGATGAATATGAATTATATCATTTCAGTGAGATTGTTGATAACAAAAATGTTGATTTCGACTATAAACTGAAAGTTGGAAAATTAAAAAACAGAAATGCTATACGGATTCTTCAGATTAATGATTATCCTGATAGTGTGATAGATGAAGCGGTAGAAATATCAAAGATATTAGATGAAAATACTGTGGCCAATAACTAAATACATTCCATTTCAATTGTCACGCCTTTTGAATGCTCAAAAAATCGTAGAACAATCACTAAAGCCGACCGTAACGCGTGTCACGCTCTTCGCAGAAAGGTAAAGACCGCGCCACGCTACGGCGGCTTAGTTCCACCGTTATATTCAGAATGAAACATTCGTTGCTCATTTAAAGGCAAATTTTGATTTTGATATGAAGAAAAAGAAGAAAATAGAATTTGATTTGCTCTATCCACAAGTCTGGAATCAATACAATGTCTATCATCAAAGTTATGAGATCTACAATAATAGAATAAATAGTATTGGTGTTGTAGCATCTGTATTCATTGCAGTATTAATAGCGGTGCCAGGTTCATGGACATGGCTTCGATATTTACCAATAATAGGTTTATTAATTCCCCCTGCATTAGCGCTATATAGTGTGTCATATAAAAAGGTTAAAATACCTTGGTTCGATAAAAAACAATTGGTTAAAAACTTGCAGTGCGGTAAACAGGAGTATTATGAAGCGCTAATTGATGATGTTTATCAAGCAACAGGTACTTTGTTAGTTTATAAAAGACTAGCGCAAAAATTGGTTTCGATATCAGTATGGGCGATCGTTATTTCGGTTATTTCAGCATTGACTATTGCTTTGTGCCAACAGCTATAACCGTTGTTTCATTGAAAATTGCAGAAAAATATACTTCTGGGAAGTCAGTGCAAGAATATAACAATCCACTAAACCGGACGCCAGAATCGCCTATGGGTATTAGCAACTGTAGTGCGGGCGCCGGTTAGTTCCACCGTTCTACGACTATTGATATGCGGTGGGGATAGAAATGCAGAAACTTACTTTAAGTTTTAGCAATTATACATACAATCAATGAGATATAGCAATACTGAAAGATTAGGCGTAAATGAATCCAATAGAGTTTTTACAAAGGATATTAATTGGATTTTCAGGGAATTAACCATTGCTGATTTTGGTGTTGATGCTATTATTGAAGAGACAAAAGAAAATGATCCAACAGGAAGACTATTAGCAGCTCAGATAAAATCAGGACCGGGAAATTTTCAAATATCAGATAAATCACTAACCTATTATGTTTCAAATATTCATTATAGTTATTGGAATGGATATGTTTTACCAGTTATCCTAATTGCCTATTTACCGAATGAAGATTTATTGTTATGGCAAACGATTTCCAATACTACTTTAAGAAAGACTCCTAAAAAATGGAAAATTGACATTCCGAAAAACAAAATTCTGGGATCAAAATCAATTGTTGAGTTAACTGAAATATTAGACACGCGATTCAAAACAGTAATAAAATCAGAACCTTATGAAGGAGATCCTTTGAGTGTAAATATTTATGAAATAGTTGAGAACGTTAGCTTCATTGAGGAAGCGTCAAAATCTACCTTGAGATTTATTGATACTATGACTGAAATGAAATCAAGTTCAGAATCTCTATCTGGAAAAATTGAAGTATTCAGCAAACAAGGTCTATCTGAATTTGATCCTCAAGTAGTGGCCTCAATAAATAAATTTGCTGATGAGCTAATAATTTCAGCAAGGAGAATAGAAAGTGAGAATTCTATATTTTCAGAATCTTTTGGTATGGGGATTTCAGCTTATACACAAGTTTCGACAATGTACTATTCATTAACAAATGATGACAATATAATTAGTGAAACAAAACAAGTTTTCAGTAATTTATTGATCCCTCTCATCGAGGCTCAAGCAGGAGTTGCTTTTATGCGTAATAGTATAAGCAAATTACCAAAAAAATACACGAAACTTAAAGTTGCTAGAAATCGTATGATTGACGCTATTGACTCATTATTAGAAGAATATAATATTGCGGAGACAATTATAAAGGACTTTATTAAATAAGAGCAACTACATTGATAATCAATCGTAGCCCTGAGTATGAACAAGGGCAGATTGGAGCCGGAGGCATTGTTCAGTGAAATGAAGAAATTCTCCAAAGGTCAAAGCTTAGTCATAGTAGGCGATTATGGAAGTTATAGCGTAGAACAAATCATTAAAGCCGACCGCTAGCGCGGCGGCTTAATTCAACCGTTATATGTACAGTATTTGAGTAGGTAGTTTCGCTTATTCCAACGTTAGCACACATTTATACCCCAATAATCATGAAACACATTCTAACTACAATTCTTTTAATTACAATTGTTGGTTGTACAAGGGGGCCTAAACCATTTGAGTTTACTCTTTCGGGTAAGGTTATTGGGCAGGATTCTGGAGAAATCTGTTACTTCCTGTCTAATAGAAAAGGCGATCATGAAATAATTCCTTTTAGTAACGGAGAGTTTCATTATACAGGTGTAGCGCCAGAAGTTATAGCTGCGAACCTTGCCTTTTATGACGATGTAAAAACGAAGAATTTTCGTTACTATCCCCTTCTTCTTGAGCCTGGAGAAACAATAGTGGAACTGCATCGAGATTCCATTTATGAAAAATCAAAAACGTTAAAGGGTGATTTGAATTTAGATCTACAAATGCTCAAAAACATCACAGACAGATATTGGGAAGATCTGTTCAGCAGCGAATATTCAAGGGGACAAATTGACAGCCTTCTCAATGGAGCCTATAGCGATAGTATATACAATCTAATTGCAGAAAATTCGGACAATTTCCTGAGCATTTACCAGCTAACAAAAGCGCTCAACTGGAATATGTTTGAAAGAGATCGACTTGAAGAAGCATTGAATATTGTCAAGGATGAAAACCTTAGAGCTTCAAAATATTATAAAACGATCTACTCCAAATTCTTGGCTGAAGAAAACAATGTGAATAGTATTGGTGGATTTGCACTTGACTTCAAACTACAGAACAGCATGGGAAAGAACATTGCATTCTCAGATATAAATAATGACAGAATGGTTTATGTGCAATACTTAGGAACGTGGTGCAATAGTCAAGCCTCTCTTAAAAATGAACTTACACCTATTTATCAGGAGTTCCATGATAAAGGGTTCGAAATCATTGATGTAACATTTGAGTCCAATTACGACAGATGGAAAGAATATATTGATGCAGAGGATTTCCCATGGATCAGTTTGATTGAACTAGAATTTGAAAATCCAAGTCCCACATACTATTCAAAACAACTCTTTAGAAATGGCAACTATTTGGTAGATAGGGAAGGGATTGTGATAGCAAACAATCTCACAAGTGAAGTTCTTTACGAAAAATTAATTGAGATACTCAGTCCCGGAAAACTAGAAGAATTTCACCTGAAAAAATGGAATCTCCCAGATAGCATAACTATTCTTGATCAAGAAGAACCAATTCAATCATTATCTGAGCTCTCTGAAATAGTCGAAGGAAAAGCAGTATTTATTGATAGATGGGCCACTTGGTGCTCACCCTGCCTTAAGGAATTTACATACAGTGCTGATCTATACAAGTTCCTTAAAGCACAAGATATTGAATTGGTCTATCTTAATTCCGATGAAAAGGTTAGCGTACTTAAATGGCTTGAGTTTATTAGATCTTATAATCTAAAAGGCAGTCATTTGAGACTAACAGATGAATTAAAGGCAGATATGATTCAAAAGGACGGCTTCATTCCAAGCATACCTCAATACCTGATCCTAAATGAAAAAGGTGAAGTTGTTGAGAAAAATGCATTTCGTCCAAGTGATAAAGAAATTTTATTTGCACAGGTAATTAATAAATTGATGATTGATTAATGTGTGCACGCACAGCGTGATACGGCATTAATCTTGTCACAGCTTTTGTAGAAAGTGAATTACGAAACAGAGGAAAGCGAACAGGGCAAAATCTGCTCCAAACACACGGCGTATATACTTACCTTTATGAGGTGCTTGAATAATGGAATTGCAACTTTGGTCTATTCAGAGATTGAAGAGTAATGTCATATAACAATTCACTACAGCCGACCGCTTATAGCGGCGGCTGAGCTCAACCGTTCTACCTACCATTGAAAGCACATGAAAATCCAGAGTAAGTCACACCAACTAATCTTAAATTAATGAAGCATTTAATTTTTCTTTTGCTCACAGCATTCCATGTTGTTAGTGGAATCGCTCAAGATCCATTCAGTGAGACTCTAATTTCGCAAGGAAAATCCACGGTCAAACAGGTTCCTGAGATCATTTCTTTTTCTGTACAGTTCGAACTTAGAAACCAAGACTATGATAAATGCACAAGCCTTGCGTTAGGAAAGATTGATACATTCAAAATGAAGCTCAGAGAAAATGGTATCAATGAAGACCTAATTAAGACTGCTTCATACTCTATACAGGAGATTACAGACCGTGACAATAGAACCCGTGAATTGATTCATCTTGGATACCAAGCTAGGATTCCAATTATTATCAAATTAGAAGTAACTAATCCTAAAGCTGATGATATATTTGAACTTTTAAAATCAACATTCAAATCTGAGATTAGAATCAGTTTTGAATTATCTCCTGAGCAAAAGGAAAAAGCTAAGGAATCCTTATTGACCCTGGCAGTAGACGATGCGAAATCTAAGGCAGAAATTCTGGCAAGCAGCTTGGATATCCAATTAGGAAAAGTAATCAAGGTTCAATATGGAGATCCTGAGGTAATCCGGAATTTCACACGTTCATATAATGATCTTAGAAGTACAGAAAGGATGATGGCGGCGAGCTCTGTGAGTCGCTCTAATATCACAACACTTACTCCTCCTGAAGTCTCAATGGTTGCTAGCGTAGTCTTGGCCTTTGAAATAGTGTACAATTAGGCAACATGAATATAAAATAGGAGGTAGAACAAATCACTAAAGCCGACCGTGACGCGTGTCACACCCTTTGCAGAAAAGGCAAAGCCCACGCCACGCTACAGCGGCTTAGTTCCACCGTTCTACCCACGAATTTAATCATCAGGGGTTTTTGAGGGATGTGTTTATTTTGAAGTTAGCGGCAAATATTATAGTTGTTATCGTTCTATAAATTAAGGATTTTCAATATAATACTTCCCAAAAGTGTACAACATGGAAATATGTGAATCAGTGTTTATTTCCCAAAGCTCTGAAAAGATTTGGGACTTCTTGTTACTAGTTTCTACAGATGTTCAATGGCGAGTTGATTATACCAAAACCGAATGGACCTCCCAGCCGCCATACTGTATAGGTTCAACCGGAATACACCACCATAAGAAAATGGGCGCTATTCCGTGGACAATTATCAAGTGGGAAGAGGGTCGACATATGGAATGGGTTATTGGAGAAAGCATATTTAAAGACTCAATTGGTTCTTACCATGTTGAACCAGAAAATGATGGCAGCCTTGTAACCATATACTCCAAAATGGTACTGCCGTTTATTATGCGTTTCATAATGGCTTTAATGGGGCGCAAGGTGGTTAAAGCTGACTTGCAAAGGTTAAAAGCACTTATGGAAAATTGAGAATTTTTTGAGGCTGGAAACCAAACATACAACAGGTCTCAAACCAATATTGAACGGAGTGGTGTAAGTGGTAGAACAAATCACTAAAGCCGACCGTCACGCGTGTCACGCCCTTTGCAAATAAGGCAAAGCCCGCGCCACGCTACGGCGGCTTAGTTCCACCGTTATATACCTGATAGTTGTGTGCAAGGCATGACGAAGACCAGAATTATAAGATCCAGTGCTTTATGAACTTCAAATGTATAAGAATTAGTCTCCAATTAATAGGCATCCTATTCTGGTGCAATGTAAGTAATTGTTATACCCAGGTTGTCAGTTCAAATATCCATCCGTCAATATCACTTGAAGGTGAATCATCCAATGAAATAATAGTAAATGATAGTCTATTGCAAGATTCCAGCAAACTTAAACCTACTACTACTATATGGATTGTTGACGGGGTGCCGATTATCTCATCAACCCTAAGTGGAGACTATATTACTCCAGAATTAGTTGACTTTGAATTATATAGTTCTCAATGGGATACTTTATATAATTATGAAGGTCAAGCTCAATATTATCGAATTTCTAAACTCTGTTCGAAAAAATCGATTACTAAATACTATCCTAAGAGATCGATCCGTAAAGGATCGAAATATAAACTGAAAAAAGTTAATTATCATGAAGGATTGAAATATATCCTAAAGAGAACTGATTATTGGATATACGAGAATCCTCTGGCAGTGATGGAGGTGAATGGGATAAATATAAATGATGATCCTGTACTTCTTAAGAAATTATGCAATGCAAAGAAAAATGATATTAGCAAGATTAGGATCTATAAAGAAGAGAAGAATAGTAATTTAGGGTACGGTGTGGTAAGGCTAAATTTAAAGTATTAAGCCCAGCACACAACATAAGTTAAATGCCAAATGCCATGACACTTTTTGCACCCCAGAATCCAAACTCAAATGAGGAATATCCTGCATTGGCATAGCGCAGTGCCATCAGGCAAACACGTCGTTTAGCCAGCCCGTTAACAGTAGAATGCCAGTCACAAGCGCCAGTACACAGTATTTGATTTCCACAGCGTCAAAACCATTACCG
>Ga0255398_1025_pt1 | contig 20999 bp, 19 predicted proteins | sample ANMaggSeSYBR01K3_FD_182119 | JGI IMG/M metagenome (GOLD analysis project Ga0255398, IMG submission 182119) | Sediment cell enrichment communities from methane seep in Santa Monica Basin, California, United Staets - ANME aggregate JGI... | ecosystem: Environmental > Aquatic > Marine > Cold seeps >...
ATTTCTTTTTTTCTTACCATCGCTATTTAATGTAGAAAATAACATTTTTCCAATATTCTTAACTTTTATCATATACTCCTTCTCAAACAACGAATAGTCGTAATTGCCTAGTACAGCATATAATGTAACACTATGTCCTTGCTTGGCCAACTCTTTAGCTAGTTCTGTTGCCCTAAATGATCTAGGTAATTGGGCTGGAAAAATTGTTTGCGCAATAATTAGTACTTTTTTCCTTTCTACCACTAGAGTAATGATATTAAAACGTTAACAATTTTTTTTGCCGCATGCCCATCCCAGAGTTTAGGGATTCCACCTTTTTTCCATTTCCCTGCTAATAATTTATCAATAGCAGGTTTTACTGCATCAGGATTAGTTCCTATTAATTCATTAGTTCCTATTGTAATAGTTTCTGGTCGTTCTGTATTATTGCGTAAAGTTATGCATGGAATACCCATAACCGTAGTTTCTTCAGTTATTCCACCCGAATCTGTAATAACTGCTTTTGCTTTATTGACCAGATAATTAAATTCTAAATATCCCATAGGAGGAATTATATGTAAATTTTCAGCTTCTATATTCAATTCTTTAAATATTTTTGTAGTTCTGGGATGAATCGGAAAAACAACAGGTAAATTGTGAGAAGAAGTGATTTCATGCATTAGTGCTTTTAATTTTATGCCTTCATCTACATTGGCAGGACGATGCATTGTTAAAACAATATATTCACCTGCTTGTAAATTTAAATCATTATACTCAACTGGCTTTTGTAGTCTATTTATATTAGCCAACAATGTATCAATCATAACATTACCAACAAAGAATATTTTATCCTCAGAAACTCCTAAGTTTTTCAAATTAGTATTTGCTATTTCAGATGTCGTGAAAAAATAATCGGCTAAGGCATCCGTTACCATACGATTAATTTCTTCTGGCATAGTTAAATCAAAAGAACGAATTCCAGCTTCCACATGTGCCACTTTTGTATTTAGTTTTTTGGCTACAATACTGCAAGCCATTGTACTTGTTACATCGCCCACAACTATCACCAAATCTGTTGGATTTGCCCATAACTCCTTCTCAAATGTAATCATAATAGCTGCGGTTTGTTCAGCTTGAGAGCCACCACCACATCCCAAGTTGATATCCGGTTTAGGAATATTGAGTTCCGTAAAAAAGGTATCACTCATTTTTTGGTCGTAGTGCTGACCAGTATGTACTAAACGGTAATTTATGTTATTGCCTGTTTTCTGCGCTTTTTGGATTGCATGTACGATGGGTGCTATCTTCATAAAGTTTGGGCGGGCACCAGCTATAAGAGTAATGTTCATGATAAATAAAATTTATTTAAAATATATCTTCTATATTTTTGTATCAATATTATAAATTTATAGAAAGTCCTGCAAAGCATTATTTTTGAAGTTTGAAGTTTAAATATTTGAAGTGGATTTGGTTCAAACAAAGGATATAGTTCATTATATTGGGGCATGAAAAGTTTATAATCTAGCAAACTGCTATTGTACCTTTTTCTTAATTTTAAGTTTATTGGATAATTATACTTTTTACAGTAATAAAGCCTCATTTCAGCCATTGAAAGTTTAAATCTGTAATGTCTAGTTTTATCAAGAGGTCTTGACGCAGAGTTTTTAGCTATTCTATAAACTGCAAAAGTTTCATCTATGTATTTAAATTTGATTATTTGAGAAAAATCTAACCACATAGGAGTATCACCCGTGAGAAACTGGACTTCACCCAAAACTCTTTTGGACAATAATTCTTTTTTAAATAAGGCAGTTGCTGTTCTAATCTTATAGTCACCATCAATCAAACCATTAAATAATTTACTACTATCAAGGTTCTCTTTTAAATTTGAGAGGTTTCTATTAGCTTTGTATTCCAATATTTTTTTATCCTGATAATAAAAATCGCAATCCCCATGCACTAAACCATATTCTGGGTTTGCTTCTAAAAAATCAACCTGTTTTTGCAGCTTGTAAGGATCTGTCCAATAATCGTCACCTTCGCAGATTGCTTGATATTTACCCCTACAATGAAAACTTGAATAAGTACTTTGGAACGTTGCTGAAGGATTACCATCTCTCAATATATTATTTTCTCTTTTGTGTAAAAAAAGACGTATTTTATTAGGATGTTTTTTTGCATATTCAATGCATATTTCTCTTGTGCCATCACTTGATTCGTCTTCTCCTAGCACAATTTCAAAAGGAAAGTCTGTTTTTTGCATTAAAACTCCATCAAGACACTGCTTGATATATGGCTCGTGCATATATGTACTAACCCTACAAGACACTATAGGCGTAGGAATATCTTTTAAAACTATATTTGAATACTCTTCAACCGGTACCTTTTGATATTTCTTTAAAAAATCTTCAAAAAACATATTCTATCTTTTTATTTGAACAATATACTTTTAATTCGCTCAGATGGATTTATTGGATTCCCTCTCTCATCTATTACACTAACTACACCATTTACAACACTAGTTTCCCATTTTACTGCATTCTTAAATTCTGCCCTCCCTTCCCAAAGATATGATACAGGCATAATACCTTTTTCAAAAATATTATAAAGACCTTGGGCAGTAAAAGGATTGGGTATGTTTTTTTCAATTAGGTTTACAATAGCTTTAACTTCTTTCTCTAAGTCATTTGTCCTCTCATTTACTTCTATGTTGTTAATCATATTATCCATGGAGCCATGGTGCTTTTGTTTTCGATATTCGATGATAGATTTTAGTGTTATTTGAATACTTTCGTTAATAATATCTGGTGTTGCTAATTTAACAGCTTCGCTATAACTAACCACATGGATAATATCTGGACTATTCATGTTTTCCGGCTCAATATCATCCATCATTGCTGATACTGCCGCTAATTGAATCTTTGCCTTTTCTAAATCAGGCGAGAAGTAATCTAAACCTGCTCTGGGTTGAAGAAAAACCTTAAAAGAATTATCTTCTAATTCCCTGACTAATTTTAGTAATGCTCTTGCCTTAGCCAAATCCTGAACGCCCCATGTGTATTTGGGAGTGTTCAACATTATTTGAAGAACAAAATATCTAATCCCATGTTTTTTTGCTGTAATTGCAGCCAAATATGCTGATAAAACGTAAGTGTAATCATCGGCTCCTCGAAAAGCAAAATGATGAGGAATATTCGGTTCAAATGGTTTACCTGTTTTTGCTATTACTATTAATGTCTCAATATGTTGTTCAAGATTTTGTTTAACAGAATAAGCCCCCCTACCATCTATTTTATTAAACCACCAAAACGAAAGTGCATGCCATGCAATATTTATTGTTTTCTCATAAATTTTCGCTAAATTAGGGATGTTACGTGTTCCTGCATAAGTCCTGACTAGCATTGGCCTAGATGCCTCCCAAATTTCCACTAAGTCTCTTTCTGAATTAATCGGGACACCTCCTCCATTGGGTTTATTTTTCCAATCCAATCCAAAATCAGATTGGCTCAACTGTGAAGAACCGATAGAAATAATATCCAAAAATTTAGTTTCTGAAAGAGTTTTCAACCACGATTTAAACTCCTTTAACGCCTCTTTGTAGTTTGGATTGTAAGGACCAACATGAGCCCTTGTTAAAGGAGGATTCCCCAATATTCTGTTTAACCTGATCCGTTCAACAAGAGTATCTTTATTAGTTCCATAAGTACTATAACCGGAACAATCGAAAGGTAATTGAAATTTGTACTTGCCGGAATTAATAAGATTTCGGGCAAAAAGCATTCGTTCATCATCATATTTTGAACCCTTCTGAATTGATGTTGGTATTTTCCTTTCAGGAACTCCAATTCTTTTTAGTGTTTCTATTTGGGTTTCATCACCCATAAAAACAGGCACCCGATTATGATATTCTTGCTTGATTCTCTTACATGAATCAGGTAGCCCAGCAAAATAAATAGCCTTTAAAGAACCTCCTAAATCATGAAAAAGTTTTTTTGTATTCAACAAATGATAAACTTTTCCAAAACTATACTGTGCATCATGTGGATCTAACCTATAACTGAATCCAAGTCTTGTTATCCTATTATCAATAATCCATTTACATAGCAGCGAAATATTATCTAACTTTGATATGGAATTAACAGCTTTTGCGATACTTACATCTCCAATAAAAACCCGGTATCCACATTTCTCCAATAATTTTCCAATTGATGTAATACCTAATGTATGTGCATCAACATCAGGTCTGATAAAACCAAATACTTCATTATGTGCAACTTCTAAAACCATTTTTTAAAGCAATTCTTGTAATTGATCAAGATTAAGATTTTCAATACCTAAATTTTTAAGCGTCCTGCCATTAATAGTAAAATCTATATTAAGCATTGTTTGGGAAAGTTTTAAAATTGATTCCATCAAAGGTACTTTTAAATTGGAGATTTTTGCTAGTTCAGTCATTGGTAGAATCCCTGTTGGAATATCTTCTAATAACAATCTACTTTGAAGAGTATTGGGAGCCAATATTTTATAATATGCCGGATTATTACGCATCTTTTCTAAAAGAGTTGTGCCTTCGATATTTTTATATGCGAACGAAATCCATTCTGAAACAGATTTTAGTTTAATACCAAAAGCTCTTCCTATAGATAATCGTTCCTTGTCTATTTCTTCAATAATATTAGCAATTGCAGGTGTCATATCATTATAAAAATAAAACATTTGTTCTCTTTCTATTGCTGCTGCATTAAACAACACAACCGTTGGATGAAGAATTGCACCAATATTTTCAAGTCCGGTAACCAAGCTGTTTTTAGATTTTACGAAGCAATTAAAAACATTGTTTACTATATTAATCACATAATCCGTATCAACAGATGGGTATGCAGAAAAGAGAACTTTATCTTTCACCCCAATTATCCTTACCTCTCCATGGTTTTCTGCACGACATGCATAAATCAGACTTTGAGCTTCAGCAACATACACCCTTTTCTCCGTAATTTGTTTAATCGTTTTTGAAAACTCCAAAGCTCCAAGAGTACGACCTGGACTTAAAATAATAATCTGACCTTCGGTTAAGAATGGTGCAATGCTTTGTGCTACATTCTTGTGTGCATCAGCCGTAGTAGTGATTATAATAAGTTCAGAATCCAGAACTGCGTCCTTTGGATTGTTTGCAAATGAATATACCTCACCATATCCTTTTATTGATTCTGTCAGAATAATTCCTCCTTTTTGTTTTATAACATCTATTCTATCTGAATTTTTATCATATAGAGTAATTTTATGTCCTAAAATAGAAAAGTGACCTGCCATAGCTTGTCCTCCATTTCCAGCACCAATTATAGAAATTCTCATAGATTTATAATAATTTAAATTATTCAAATATTCAATTGTTTTGATTACACTAAATTATTTTTTTTTAGCGCATACTAAATAATGATAATCTTTAATCCCCCAATAGTCATTTTCCGAAACAGCTATTCGAATATCCTGGAAATATTCCATAAAAGCACTTCTAACTTCGCTTTCACTTTGAAAAGCAATTATTTTGGATCCATTACTTAGTCCGCTATTACCTCTGTTTACTACAAAATAATTATCTTTAATGGTAATAGCATTTTCCAAAATCTGAGATCCTTTTTTAACTAAACTACATAAGAATAGACCATCAGATTTTAATACGCGGTTAATTTCTTTCAAATTTGATCTAAATCCAATTCCATTTCTTAAAAAATAAGCTGCTGAAGAGGAAATACATAAATCAAAAAAATTATCATTAAAAGGTAATGAATCATTATACCCTATAAAAAGTTTTGCCTCAATATCAAGTTTTAAGCATCTTTCTAAACCAAGATTAACTAAATCTTTACTAATCTCGGTTCCATAAATATTTAATTCTAAATTCTTTAGAATTGGAAAATTTCGACAATCTCCAAATCCTAAATCTAATGCATTCAATCCAGAGAGATCATTTGGAAGCATATCTCTAAGTTTCTGCCCTAATAAGGCTCGAATCAACCATTCTCTAGGATAAACATTCTGTTCCAAATTTCGATAATAATAATCAAAATAATTTCTTTCAATAGACTTCATATATTTTTTCCTTTTTATATTGTAGTAAACTTCTTTCCAGCTTTTGTAATAATTTCTTTGTTTGCAAAAGTTCTGACATTTACTACAGCTTTTATTATACTGATTACTTTACTTGATGTTTGTTTTTGACCAAGTTGTTTTTTGTATTTGTCTTTAACTATATCAATCTTAGAATGATAAATCTTTTTTCTTCTTTCCCCCACCAGTGGATTTCAACCCTAATCTTTTCAGAAACCTTTTTCATGTGCAAATTAAATTGTTGAGGTATTTGTTTAATTACTTATTTTAATATCCTGATAACTAAGTGGTTTTGCATATGCCATGCGCTCTAATACCTTTCAACCATGGTTGAAAGGTAAGAAACTATCTCTTAACCTTTTTCCTAAATCAGTCCACTTTATGCTGAAGGTTTACATTATTAGGCCATTTCCGGCATATCTGTATATTTCATTGTTAACAGTTTTACTATAACCCAAATCATCTGCATTGAATATAATCTTCAACATATTGTTTGTGCTTATTTCTATTTATTGATAATTTCGCAAATGAGTATTTTTAATATATTGTAAAGAACAAAGTTGTATTTATGATATGATAACAATTCTGTTTTTATTCTATTTCAAAATGTTTCATCCTCATATTTTTGCCCTCAGTTGAAGTAATCTTAAGCAATGAGTTAATCTTAGAAATAGTTTTTTTAAGAGATATTTCATCTTTTGAACATAGATGAATTCCTAACAATAATTGATGAAGTGAACCTGTTAATTCTATTTTATCACCAATATTTCTTCTAAAATGTATTCGGATTACATCTGGTAACTTTTCTATATCTTTAAGTCCTTCAACTTTTCCTACTATTCCTGGCTTTACAGGAAACTTTAATTCGCAACAAGGAGTTTTGAAAGATGGATCATTAAGCTTCGAAGCATCAGCACCAAACATCATTCCTGTTAATGAATGATTAACTACAAATTTCATTGCATTTATACCATTTACATGTTCAGTTAGAATCCATTCCTGTGTACCACCTAGTCGATAACTCATTTCATAAAAGTAGAATTCTTCTCCGTTTGTGAATCCACAAAAATCAAATCGACAATTTTTTATTCCTATTGATTGACACATTTTTACAACTTGAGGATGATGCTTCTTGATATAGTTTTGAAGATGTTTAGATGGGTAAACATAGGCAATTGGAAGAGGAGGATACTTTTCGCCTTGTTCATAAGTTAGGTATCTGTCGCACATTGCAGATATACTAAATTGACCATCTTGAACAGTATAATATAGATTAACATCTCTCATGTTTTCTATATATTTTTCTACAATTGCAGTTCGGCTTGGAGAATTCTTAATTGCATTTGCATATCCGATCAAGAACTCATCTTCGTTTTTACAACTTGAAGCCCCTTTAGATGCTGCGCTATCAACAGGTTTTACAAAAACAGGATATTCGATTTTATTGAGATCTTCTCTTTTAAGTTTTTCATCTATGTCAAATTCCCTTATTGTTGGAATATCAAATTTTTTGCATAGTTTCTTAAATATGTGTTTTTTAGAAGTAAGCTCCCATTGTTCGCGAGTTGCATAAAAAGGTAATCCAGCATGTTCGCTGATCTCCAATGCTATACCAAAATTAAAATCACTGACACCACCTAATATGGCATCAATTTTTTCCTCTTTTACAAGATTAACTAAAGCTTCAATATCGGCAGTACTTATTTGAAATTTCTTGTCAGCTGCTTCTTTTGCTGGAGAAGTTTCATGCCAGTCTGCTACGATGGTATAGACACCATTCTTTTTGGCATAATTTACAATGTCTAATGTTCCAACGGGATGACCAAGCACCAATAATCTTTTACCTTTTAATTCGTTTATTTTCATATAATTATTTTAAAGTCGATTAGAAAAATATTAAAATTTAGTTACTATTGTCTTAGAATTTCCTATAGAATTTATTTCTTTAGAAGTTGTCCAATGATGATACTGCTAACATTTTCTATTTCAACAACTGTTAGATTCCTATATAGAGGAAGACAAAGTATCCGTTTGGCGATATCTTCAGAAACCGGGCAGTTTTTATACTCAACAATGTTGGTAAAAGTGTTAACTGAAGGGTAAAAATAGCGTCTGGGGAAGATATTATTCTTATTTAGTCTTTTTTCTATCTCTAATAGTTGTTCTTCACTTTCAAAAATAATTGGGAAATAAGAATAATTAGATTCCCCTACATTAAATCCCTGAAAACATACACAATTTAATACCGATAAAGCATTACGATAATACAGATACTTTTGTTTTCTATCTGATAATACCTCATCGTAATACTTCATATTAGCTACACCTAAAGCAGCATGTACTTCAGTCATTTTTCCGTTAAAGCCATCTTCTACAATATCTTTAGTTTGGTTATGTCCAAAAAATCTAATCCTTTTTAGTTTTTCGTGTAATTCGTTATCTGTTGCTATACAGGCACCTCCTTCGGCTGTGTTAAACAATTTTGTTGCATGCAGGCTGGTTGCCGAAATATCGCCATATTCTAAAATAGATTTTCCTTTGTGGGTAGTACCTATTGCATGAGCGGCATCATAAATAACTTTAAGCCCATGTTTTTTAGCAATAGCTTTAATGGCTTCCACATCACAAGGGTTACCAAAAACATGTACAGGCATTATAGCTACAGTTTTTTCAGTAATCAATTCTTCTATTTTTTGTGGGTCTATATTTAAAGTAAGCGGGTCTATATCACAAAATACCGGAGTACACCCCTCCCATTTAATAGCACTAATCGTAGCTATCCAGGTAAAAGGGGTCGTAATAATTTCTCCTTTTAAATCTAATGCCTTTATAGCCATTTGTAGTGCAATTGTACCGTTACTTACTGCAACTATATTATTTATTTTAAGTTTTTCTGCTAACTGTTTTTCCAAACTTTGTACAACAGGTCCGTTATGTGTTAATATTCCTCTTTCCCAAACATCTTTTAATATATCCATATATTCTTCTAAAGGAGATAAAAACGGTTGAGTTACAAATATTGATTTATTTTCCATTTTCTGTGTTATTCGCTTTTTCTATAAACTCATCAACTAATACTGCTTGCTTTATAATTTCATCATAATTGTTTTGTCGAACAGTTTTATTTTCAACACATTTTTGAAACCTTTGAATTGATTTCATAAAAGCATCATCATAAGGTAATTTTACAGATTCCGTTTTATTATCAATTTTAATAATAGCTTCAGGAATAAATCCAACAGGTGCTGTGAAAATTCTATTAGTTGACAAAGAACCTTTACTTCCCCATATTTCAATATCACATTTATAACTATTATCCATGCCAAATGCAATTTGAGCTGTAGTCTCCCTTTCGTTTACCAATACTGCGGAACCGTACATATTCACATCAAAATCATTAATATAATTAGAATTAGCATAAACAATTCTTGCCGTTTTGCCTAATAACATAGTTGCATATTTAATGGTGTATCCTCCACAATCGAGCAATGCTCCTCCTCCTAATTTTTTATTGTATCGGAAGTCATTAGCTGCTCTTCTCGGAAAGCCAAAAGACAATCGAAACAAACGTATATCACCAATTTTATCACTATTCACTATTTTATCAATAGCTTTTAATTGATTATGAAAAACAAACATATAATTTTCATGTACAGCCAGCTTTTTCACTTTTGCAATAGCTATCAATTCTTTAGTGTTTTCATAAGAAATTGTAGCTGGTTTTTCAATTAAAATGTGTTTTCCAGCCAGTAGAGCCAGTTTAGCCCATTTATAATGTAATGCAGGAGGAAGAGGTAAATAGATGGCATCTATTCTATCATCATTTAATAATTTCGTATAGCTGTCAAATAATTCCCCTCCAAATTGATCAATAAATACTTCAGCTTTGATATTTTCATCTTTGATAATTTTATCATTTCCACCATTTCCACCGTCCCATTCCTTTACACTGGCAAAAGCTACGCCGATAAATTTAAACTTTGGTAATTGAATTAATGCCGGAAGAAATCTTCTTAACGCAATTTCAGAAGGACAAATTATTCCAATTCTAATCATATTACATGTTTTTAAAAAAGTTACGTTAAATAAAAGAAATTGCAGAAATCAAGCTTCGTGCCTGAATATTCAAATAATTATTAAATTTTAAAAATGCCAATAATTGATTTAGTGTCATCCAACAATAGTTTGAAGGCAATGCTAAATCAAAATTATCATCTGCTTTTATAATAATGTTTCTATTTTGTTCTTTGTAAAAACGGCCACCCTCTTCTGATTGCATTGTGTCTATCATAATTTGATTAGATTTTGCATTAAGAACATAATCAAGAAAAGGTAAACTACCTGTTTTTGTTTCTTTATAGTTACCTGTTAAACATTGTACAGTTGGAGCCATCTCAATAACATCAAAATTACCACACTCAACCTTAGCCTGAACAATAAAATGATAAATACCGTTTATTTTTTTTACAATAAATGCAATAAGACCCTCTTGTGCGGGTTGCACAAGAGGTTGCATCCAACTACCGACTTCTCTATTACTAATTTCAATATTGGCAGCAATAATTTTAAAAAATTTATTTTCAATGTGTCTAATCTGATCTTTTTCAATAACCCAACTATTTACATCAGATAATTTAATGGGATTTATATTTAACTCATATCTTGCTTTTAACTTGGTAAACCATGCTATAATATCATCGAAAGAATATAGTCCCTGTCCTATGTTTAATGCAGAAAACATCATGTTTTTTGAAAATAAATCATCAATATGAGCACTATTCATAATTTTTGTCTCATAAATATCACCAAAAGGAATACCGGAAATAACAGTACGTGTATCCATATTAACAAGATTGTTATAGCGAATTAATTTTTTTATCTGCCCTAATGTAAGCCAAATAAAATCTTTACCAAGCTCAATATTTTCTTCAGTTTTAATAATTATATTGCGATTTCTTTTTCTTAAAAAACGTGCTCCCTGCTCTGATTGTAACTGGTCTAATAAAACTTCACATCGTTTTCTATCTCTAAAAAATTCTAAATAAGCCGGTATTTTACCCTTATGAACACATGTATAGTTACTTTTGGTAGCCTGTAAAGTAGGGGAAAGTTGTATGTTATTTACATTTCCGGGTTCAATTTTAGCCTGAACCAGAAAATAAAGAATGCCATTAATTTCTTTAGTTATAAAACCAAGGTATCCAATCTCAGGCTGATTAATGATAGGTTGTTCCCATTCTTTAATAGCACCAAAGTTCGTTGTAACTTGGATACCATCAATAGAAAAGAATTTCCCGGAACGATGTATTAGATTTGATTTTTTTTTATCAAAAAACCATAAAGCCATATCTGAAAAATCAACACGTTCAATATTAACACTAATAGCATCATTTCTTTTCTTTAACCAGTTGATAACACCAGCAGTATCAATAAACGGATTCTCCTCTGTTAAAGCCGACTTTAAAAACATTTTATATTTATTGACTGACTTTTGCATTTAAGTTTTTCTTTTTAATGATAAAACAATTCCTTTTATCTCATTTAATTCCTCAAATTTTCCAAATTTTGCACTTAAAATATATAAAATGCTCCCAACCCCAATACCAATAAATAGTTTTAATACATCGTTATTAGCAATTAACATTGAAGTCCAAATACATAAAGCCATAATTAAAGTAATCAATACGATTGGTATTATATCTTTAATCTGTTTCCATGCACCATAATTAATCATTTTACCGGAGTAATGCGTATTAATAAAAAATGCAATAAACGATGTAAAAATTTGCCCTATCACCATAGCTTTAACCCCAAACGAAAAAGTTATAAGTATAGCAATTGTAATAAGAATTTTTTTTATAATCTCAAGTTTTAGAAATAAATCAGACCTTCCTTTTACATTTAAAATATTCAGATTAATAGCATGAACAGGGTATAACGCACTTCCAATACAAAGTAATTGTAAAAGAGGTACCGTAGGCATCCATTTTTCGGTTAGTACTAAACGAATTAATGGTTCTGCAACAACAGCAAGACCTATCATCAACGGAAACACAATAAATGCAGATAATCTTATAAAGCTACGATAGGCTTTTATAAGTTTTTCATCATCATCCTGTATTGAGCTTAACACAGGAAAAGTTACTCTTTGAATAATATTTGTAATATTTTCAGAAGGCATTTTTTTAAATTGCTGTGCTCTTGTATAAAATCCAAGTTCCCTTGCATTAAATAATTTACCAATAACTAATAAATAAATATTTTGAAAAATAGTATTTAATAATCCCGCGCCCAATAACTTTGACCCAAAAGAAAAAAGTTCTTTAAAAGAAGATTTAGAAAAAACAGCCTTTGGCATCCATTTAGACAAAAACCAAAGAAATAATGTATTTAAGCCGTTTCGTAATAAAGATTGTACCACTAAAGCCCAAACACCATAACCTTTATATGCCATTGTAATTCCAACACAACCTCCTATAAATACAGAGATAAAAGAAGCTTTTGCCTGTGTTTTAAAATCAAGTTTTATTGTGAGTTTAGCAACTTGTACTACTGCAAGTGAAGTAATAAAAACATTTATCCCGATAACTTTTGTTAAAGATGTAAGTTCAGGAGTATCATAAAAATCTGCAATAAATGGTGCACTAAAAAAAAGTATCAGGTAAAAAAACAAGCCAACACCGATATTGAAAAAAAATGCTGTTGAATAATCTGTTTCAGTTCGTTCTTTTTTTTGTATCAGAGCTGAAGAAAAGCCACTGTCAACAAATGTTTGTGATATAGCAAGGAAAATTGCAAGCATGCCTACTAAACCATAATCGGATGGTAAAAGCAAACGAGCTAAAACTAAACCCATAAGGAATTGTAAACCTTGCACAGAAAAACGCTCAACTGCACTCCATAAAAATCCTTTGGCTGTTTCTTGCTTAAGATTATTAGTCAATCTACTTAAATATTAAGGTTAGGTAGAATAAGTGTTTAATCATTTTATTTAGTTTAAAAAGGAGGTCATTTTTTCCTTATTTTTCGTGTTAACCCTGTGTAATATTTGATTTATTAATCTCTAACAAGTTCTAATAGTATTATTACACGGGGTAAATTCGTGAAATTAGTGGATTATTTCAAATTTTCAAAATACCAGCCACATGCCAATTCAAACCCTTTACTTGCATCAAACTCAGGATTATATCCAAGTATCATTTCAGCCTTTTTTATGTTTGCCTGGCTATGAGGTATGTCGCCAGCTCTAAATGGTCCAAACTTTGGTTTAACGTTGTTTATTTCTTTGTTGTATTTTGCAAGATTATCGCGAAGGGTTTCAAAAAGCTGGATTAGGTTTGTGTTGCCACCGTAGGCTACGTTGAAGACTTCGGAAAAGGCGAGGGGGCGACTTTGCGAGGGGGCGATTTTGCGAGAGGGCGACTGGGCGAGAGGGCGACTGGGCGAGGAAGTATTTTCTGTTTCTTTACCAATATATTTATGGTTTTCCAATTCAACATTATAGTACTCGTGCTGTCCTTTGGTGATATTTTCATCAGTAGTAAAAAGTGCTTTTTTGTTTGCTTGTATTACATTTTCAATGTAGGTAAAATCTCTGCTATAGCTTCCGTCTCCGTTAATTACCGGGCTTTTGAGATTTATAAGATTTTTAACCCATAATGGAATAACTGCGGCATAAGCTCCGTTTGGGTCTTGTCGTTTTCCAAAAACATTAAAATATCGTAAACCTATGCATTGCATATTATAGGTTTTAGCAAATACATCAGCATAAAGTTCGTTTACATATTTGGTAATTGCATAAGGAGATAATGGTTTACCAATATTATCTTCAACTTTTGGGAGTTTTTTAGAATCCCCATAAGTGGAAGAGCTGGCTGCGTAAACAAAACGCTTTACACCTTCATCTCGTGCAGCAATTAGCATATTTAAAAAACCATTAATATTTACTGAGTTTGTGTTTGCGGGGTCTTTAATGGAGCGTGGTACGCTTCCGAGTGCTGCTTCATGCAAAACATAATCACAATCTTTAACTGCTTCTTTACAGGTTTCTAAATCTCTTATATCTCCATTAATAAATTGGAAATTTGGATTATCAAAATGATGTGAGATATTTTTCTCAAAACCGGTACTTAAATCATCAAGAACTACAACTTTATGTTCGAGGTTAAGAAAATGGTCTGTTAGGTTGGAGCCGATGAAGCCGGCACCACCGGTTACGAGGACTTTGCTGTTTGTTATTGTTCGTTGCATTTATTATAATGAAAAGATGAAAATTAAAAATGAAAAATGAAAAATGAAAAATGAAAAAATAATAATGAATAATGAATAATGAAAAGTGAAAAGATGAAAATGAAAAATGAAAAATTAATAATGAAAAATTAAAAATTAATAATGAAAAGTGAAAAATTAAAAATAAGAATGAAAAATGAAGAATGAAGAATGAAAAGTGAAAAATTAATGTTTTTTGTTAAGTGATTTTTTTGTTGTTTTAACTGATGCGACCAACATACTGGTTAATTCACGATTATAATCTAAAAGCAATTTGGCTGTTTTTTCATTAATATAATTGGATTGTTGAAGTAATAATATCCAGTATTCAGCTTCGTTAGATTCTTTGAGACCTATACTTAATTTTGAAATAAAATCGGCTTTTGATTGAGCAAATTCTGATTCCCTAACCATAGCTCCAATTGAAGTTCCAGCTTTAAGAAGTTGTTTACTTAGTACATATTCTTTATAATTTTTAACAATTTCCTTATACGTTTCTATAATCTTTAAAGAAAATGCAAAACTTTTAGTTTTAAGAATATTCTCTCCCACAATTTTTAATTATTCATTTTTCATTTTTAATTACTAAAGCCTAGCGTCAACAACATCCTTCGGCAATATCCCTTTCACATCGAATATGATAGTGCCTTTATGTTCTTTGAGGTTTATTTCTTTAAACTCGTTGTGAGCTACTGCAAGGATAATAGCACTGTATCCGTTTCCTTCAGGATATTTTGAAAGAATGTTTAAATTATATTCATGTTTAACTTCTGTTGGATTTGCCCATGGATCGTATATGTCAATATTTACACCATAAGTTTTTAATTCTGTTACAATGTCTGTTGCCCTGGTATTACGAATATCGGGACAGTTTTCTTTAAATGTTATTCCTAATAATAATATTTTACTGTCTTTAACAGGCTTACCAGATTTGAGCATAAGTTTTACTACTTCACCTGCTACGTGGGCACCCATGGAATCATTTAATCTTCTTCCGGCTAAAATTATTTCTGGATGGTATCCAACTTCCTGTGCCTTTTGTGCAAGATAGAATGGATCCACACCAATACAATGTCCACCAACTAATCCCGGTCGGAATGGTAAAAAGTTCCATTTTGAACCTGCTGCTTCGAGAACATCGAGGGTATCAATACCCATTTTGTTAAAAATCTTAGAAAGCTCGTTTACAAAGGCAATGTTGATATCGCGCTGAGAGTTTTCAATAACTTTAGCAGATTCTGCTACTTTAATGCTTGGTGCAAGATGTGTTCCGGCTGTAATTATTTCTTTATATAAACTGTCTATTTCCACAGCAATTTCAGGTGTAGAACCGGAAGTTACTTTTTTTATTGTAGTCAGAGTATGTATTTTATCGCCAGGATTGATACGTTCAGGAGAGTAACCCGCATAAAAATCTTTATTGAATTTCAGTCCGCTTGTTTTTTCAATAACAGGGATACATTCTTCTTCTGTTGCCCCGGGATAAACAGTAGATTCGTAAATTACAATATCATTTTTACTAATAATTTTACCAATAGCTTCGGAAGCTTTGATAAGTGGTGTCAGGTCGGGGTTGTTGTTTTTGTCGATGGGGGTGGGGACGGTTACTATATATATGCCGGCAGTTTTTATGTCGTCAAGTTTGGTTGTAAGAAAAAGACTGTTTCTGGTTTCTAGTTTCTGGTTACTTGTTATAACGCTTCGCAGGTTTTCGTCTTCTACTTCGAGGGTGGAGTCGTGGCCGGTGTTAAGTTCATCAATGCGATTTTGGTTAATGTCGAAACCGGTAACGGGAAATTTTTTAGCGAATTCCACTGCGAGAGGGAGACCTACGTAACCGAGACCGATAACGGCTATTTGTTTGTTCTTATTCATTTTATGTTTTTTTGTTCACGGATTACAGTTCACAGATTACAGTCCACAGATTACACGGATTGCACGGATTTAATCCCAGTACACTCCGCTACCTTGTGAAATAGAAAAATGATTTCAATTGGCAGGCGGGGCAGGCAGATTACGCAGATTACACGGATTTTTTTGGTTTATATAAAATGTTTTTTATTACTTTTTATCTGAGTAATTTGTGTAATCTGTGGATGATTTTTTTCTTTTTATCTGAGTAATTTGTGTAATCTGCCTGCCCCGTAGTGTAACGTACTGGGGTGGATAGTTTTTTTGTGTAATTAGTGGATTGTTTTAAAATTTTATTAATTCCGGATGATTTTTTGTCAACCAATTTATTACCTCTTGTTTCAATTCATTAACATAATGAATTAATTCGTCAGCATCAGCATGGGTTGCTCCGCCGGCATAATCGTATTCTACCACATTTCTTTTTGTACGACAAGTGTCAAGATAGTTTGCATCCTCTTCTTTATCTGCTCCAAGTATTAGTGGTAGAGCTTGTATTGTTCGAAAGTGTGCGAGGTTTCTATCCGGTCTGTAACCTTCAGTATAAAGTAAAATTGTACATAATTTCAAAGAGGCATTATAAGCAATTCCAAACCTCCAATCTGCAGAAACATCACGATTTACTGCATCCTGAATATCACGTTTTACGATTTCCATCAGGTTGCTTATTTCCTGGCTACTTGTCTGATGTTTACGTAACCATCCATTATTGAACCAATCCTGTAAGCTCATTTTCTAGTCCTATTATCATTAATTTTGGTGACAGATAAACTTGTGTAACAAAATGTTCACCATCTTTTTTCCTCTTGATAAATTCTTCAACATTCATTGTATGAGGATTGATTTCCCGTCCCAACCTTTGTGATGATTCTTTAATTAATTTACTTAAGTTTCGCAATCCAATATCTCCAATAATAAACAAATCAATATCACTTTCTGAATTTGCATTTCCGTGGGCTATTGAGCCAAAAACAAATGCAAATTTTATTTGATCAACATTTAATATTTCAACTAAAACATCTCTTAGTCCTACAGTTTTTAATACTATTTTATGAATTTCATCATACAATAGATGATTTTTATTAGCACTATAGTATGTTCTGTTACCATCTTTTCGCTTAAGAACCAAATCCAATGATTCCAATTTGTTTGCTTCCTTACGAATAGTTTCTATTGCCATTCCCGACCTTCTTTGAATTTCACGTAAATGTATTTCTTTGAAATCAATTCCAAACAATAAATAAAAAAAAGAAGCCCTAGCTTTGGATGATAATATTTTTATTAAAGTATCCATTTGAAATACTGTCTGCTATTTAAAGACGTTTGTCTGTTTTAGGAATACAATTAATTTTTCTGACTCTTTTAGTCCACAAGTTAGAGTCCACGGATTGCGCAGATTAACACGGATTATTTTGGTCCGCAGATTGCGCGGATTTTCACGAATTATTTTTGTCCACAGATTACGCAGATTACACGGATTTATTTTGTCATCGAATTACGCAGATAATTTTTATCATCGGATTTAGCGGATTTAACGGATTTGTTTTTGTCATCGAATTACGCGAATTAGACGAATTGTTTTGTGCTTTTTTTCGTGAAATTAGAGTAATTAGATGATAAGATTTTTTTAGATGATCAATGACGGATTAGACGTTTATATTCCAGACTTTCCGCTCCGAAATTTACTAATAATCCAAGTTTAAAATCAGTAGCTTTTAAATAATTTATAACCTGTGATTCGTTTCCGCCACTTAATTCATTTATGGCTTTGGTTTCAAGAATAATTTTATTATAGCAGACAAAATCTGCTTCATAATATTTTGACAATGTTTGTCCTTTATAAGTGATTTCAATCTTCTTTTCTTGTTCAAAAGGAATTCCTTTTCTTTTGAATTCTATGGCTAAAGCTTCCTGATAAACTGCTTCAAGAAATCCAGGACCCAACTCCCGATGGACTTCCATGGCTGCACCTATAATTTTATAGGATTCATCTTTATAAATCAAGTCCATATTTTTTTGGTCATTGAATTACGCGGATTTAACGAATTAATTTTTTTCGTGTAATTAGTGCAATTAGATGATAAGTTTTTTTTCAACTTATTTAGATGATTGTTTTTTCATCGAATATTTTTGTCATCTAATTTAGCGGATTTGTTTTTGTCATCTAATTACGCGAATTAATCGAATTGTTTTGTCCAAATTTTTTTATCATTCCTGCACGGTAGTTTAATTTACTGCAGTAAATATTTCCAAATCGGTAATAATTCAATTTCATTGGGTATTGTTTGAAGATCAATATCAGAATCAAAATAGATTAACAATCCTTTTATTAGTTTAAATTCTTTTATTACTTTTAATAGTCCCGCAATTTCTCTATCCTTGTTTTCTAAGTTTAAATTATAGCATACCTGGATAGCTTGTGTAATTTCAACACCTTGTTTAATAAGAAAATCACATTCTCCTTTTCCTGAATAATAATAAATTTCCATTTTGTTGCGAAGCAATTGAAGGTAAACGATATTTTCGAGTATGCGACCTTTATTTGCTGAAAAACTAAATCCAATACGATGAATAAATCCCTGATCAACAGAATAAACTTTTTTGGGATTCAGGTTTTGTTTTTTTACTGAGAAATCGAATTTCTTTAGATAAAAAAACAGATATGATTGAGCGTAATAATCCAGATAATTTTTAATGCTGCTCAGACTTTTTACTCCTGAAATCTTTTGCAGCGTGGAGTAAGAAAATATTTTTGAATTGTTGGCGAGAAAATAAAGTCCGATTTGTTTTATCTCGTCAACCTGGCTCAATCGGTATCGGGCAATGATATCCCTGTACAATATATCCTTAAAATAAGCATCAAGTATTTCCATGTCATCTTCCTTTATTACCAAGGGGAAGCCACCCTTCTTCAAAAAAGAATTAAACTCGCTGATGATACGTATTTTGTCTTTTGTGGTTAATTTGTTGATATCATAAACAACTTTTTTGTATTTGAGATATTCGTTAAACGAAAATGGCAGTAGTTCGAGTGTTTTATTTCGTCCGGTTAAACTGGCAGCAATATCTGAACTAAGGATGGAAGCATTAGACCCTGTAATAAATATTTTCCGTCCTTGTTCGTACATGCGGTTCACAAATTTCTCCCAGCCTTTAACATTTTGTATCTCATCGAAAAACAAAACTGCTTCCTTACCGTATAGTTCCCTGTGTAAATTATCAATATTTTCAGGTAATGAAACTTCGGGTATTATTCTTTCATCATCAAAATTGAAATAACAATAGTCAGAATCCGACAGTTGCATACGTTGCTTTATCAAAAACAACAATGAAGATTTACCGCAACGTCTCACGCCGGTAATAACAACTATCTGCGATGTTTTTATGTAGGTTTCCAAAGGAATATCCCGCTCAATCAGACCTGATTTAACGGAAAACACTTCCTTTTGATCTAAGATTATTTCTTTTAGACGTTCTTTATTCATTCTTTGTTCTTTCGTTTAAAACGAATGATTTGTATTCTTATTGTTCTTTTGAGGCGAAAGGTTTATTGGTCCACGGATTACAGTCCACGGATTACACCCCAGTACGCTTCGCTACGGGGCAGGCGGATTAACACGGATTATTTTGTCATCGAATTACGCGAATTATTATAAATTAAAAAACCAGTTGTTCGCGGATAATACTGATTTATACGAATTGTTTTTTGTAATTGTTTTAGTGTTAATTAGTGGAATTAATGGATTCCATGGAGTTATGATTTAATCTCTTTGATATGAACTTACGAAACATTTTTTATTATCCACTCATTAAACAACGGATCGTTTAATACATAAGACGTATCTTTCATGGATATTAATCCTTGTTTTTTCATATCATTAACAGCCCGTGCAATATTTATTTTTTTATTATCTATCTCCGAATATATATTAACTACACCTTTGGCAATAGCCGTAATAACAGCTTTATTTTCACGCTTTTTTGATACGTCTTCCCAATTCTTTTCAAGAAAACTTTTCTCAACAATTAATAATTGCTGTAATATATCTTCATGTGAAGCAACTACATTTTTACCCGATAATTTATAATTAATCAATAATTCCTGAGCATATAATTGAGTATAATATGGATGCCCTTTGGTGAATGACAGTATTATTGAAATTCTATGAGAATCAATACTAATATTATTCTCTGCGAATATTTTTGTTAAATATATTTCGAAATCCTGATTGTTGATATTTCCCAACTCAATAATTCTGGTCATACGATAAAAAGGAGCATTTCTACTTACAAAAAGTTCACTCATTACCGACTCATAACTTCCACTAAACAAGAATGTGGTGTTTTGTTGCAATTGTATTACTGAACGAAATAGTTTAACGATATGCTCTCCATCAAGTTTCTTTATGTCACCAAACTCGTCAAATGCAGCAAGCATCTTTTTTTTATTTTTAGCTGCATAATGATCAATTAGGTTCAAACTATCTTCAAGCAAATCAAAAGGAGCCGTTTTTGCTTTTGAGTTAAACTCTAAAATAAAATTATAATCTTCTATCTCACTTTTGAATTTGATATTTTTAAAAGCTTCGGTTATATTGCTTACTGCCTGCCGAAAATAACTATCAAGTTTATTATTAGCAAATACACTTTCTGTAATTCTATGGGACAGTGATGAAATATTGGAAGAAGAAAACACATCAATATTACATGTGAAATAGCCTTCCTCCTTTAAT
>Ga0255398_1026_pt1 | contig 20943 bp, 19 predicted proteins | sample ANMaggSeSYBR01K3_FD_182119 | JGI IMG/M metagenome (GOLD analysis project Ga0255398, IMG submission 182119) | Sediment cell enrichment communities from methane seep in Santa Monica Basin, California, United Staets - ANME aggregate JGI... | ecosystem: Environmental > Aquatic > Marine > Cold seeps >...
TTCAATTCCTTGGCAAAAAGAATTGCTCCTAAATTAGTTATCGCATATTTGCTTGTTGTTTGTTTAATAAATCTTTCTGATATAAATTTTTCTAAAACGGCCTTTCTATTTGTAGGATATGGAAGATTTAATAAATCAAAATATGATTGCGTATCAAGTAAAGCAACAACTTCATCTGCCGAAAGGCTACGTTTTGCAATTTCTAATTCAAAAGCCTTAACTACTTTTTTGTTCCAAATTTTTGCTTCTTTTTCAGGAAACTCATCAAGTTTTCTTGAATAACTTCCAATTCGAATATATGCTTGGTTTTTAAATCTAACAGGTTGGTGTTCGGTTGCAGGAATCTTAAATAGAACAATGGGTTTCCCATTATAATTAAATTCAAATATCCTGAAATCAGGACGTGGATTAAGGCGTTGTATTAACCAATTTTCAAATTCCTCTTGTCCTTTTTTTAATCTATGTGGCTTAAACGTAGTACCTTCAATTTTTTGAAGTTCATTTTTTACCCCAAATACTAAATAAGAATTTTGCTGATTAAATAAACAAGCTCCATTAGAAAGTGCTGAAATACATTTGCCTATTTCATCTACTGAATGATAATTCAACTTAAACTCGACCCATTCACTCTCTTTAGGAAGTTTAACTAATTTTTCTAATAGCTCTCTTAATTCTTGTTCTTTCATTTTTTCTCTCTTTTATCAAATAAACGTCAAATAAGATTTCTGCTCATTATCTGTCTTTTACAGCTTTTTTTTTCAATTATGCAGTTTACCTGTCAAATAAGATATTTCAATATAAATCCTAACAAAGATAAAATAAAATATTTCATAGCGATGGGAAGCTACAAACAAATTACCATAAGAAACCAAAATGTTTGATGAGAAATTTTAAAAATTATCTGGAATGATGGAGTAATGGAAACAAAACTCAACATGTTTTCAAGAATTTTCAATAATTCATTTCTAACGATAACTACTACAAATCACTATTCACCGATTGAAATAAAATTTTAAAAATTGAATAGCGAATACTCAATAATATAGAAATAAAGTTTCGTAGGGTAAACGTTATTTAGTGTCTGCACAAAAACTATCATAATGAGGTATGACTGATAAGAAAGCGTCAAGGTCGAGGCGTGGGAAGTCTTAATATTCAGGAGTTTACTTTTGTAAATGACTGGGTATTAAGACGAGCACAACGAAGAGATTGACGTTTTCTTGCAGCTACTATTTAAGTAACTTAAAAATGTCGTTCCCAACAACAAAAACCATCAAAGCAATAAGTATAGCCATACCGGCAATTTGGGCATATTCCATAAATTTATCGGAAAGTCTTCGTCTTGTAATTGCTTCATAGGTCAGGAATAAAACATGTCCTCCGTCTAAAGCAGGGATAGGCAAAATATTAACGAAACCTATGAACATTGAAAGAAGCCCCGTAATAAACCAAAACTTACGCCAATTCCATTGTCCGCCATAAATTCTTGCTATTCCTATCGGGCCTTGAAGAGATTCGGTTACTTTTTCTTCGCCCGAAAATAATTTTCCGAGACCCTTTAGATTTACCACAAGTAATTCAACGGCATCCTTTGTTCCATACTGAAAAGCCGACACAAGCGAATAATCCTTCATCTTATATGGAGCCGAAGAGGTTATTACACCTATTATTCCCGTCGAATCAATTGTTAGGTTACTCAATAATGTGTCGCTATTTCTTAATATTTCAATACCAATATCTTTTCCTTTATTATTAACAATAAATTCTCTAAAGTTTCCCCAGCTATCAACTATAATATCATTGAGTTTTAAAACTTTATCGCCTTTTAAAAGCCCTGCTTTTTCGGCATTCATACCTTTAATAACACTGTCAATATGAAACGGGAAATTTAATGGTTCTAAAAGTAAACCGCTGCCTGTTTCTTTCAATTTTTTATAATAGGAATCAGGAACTACAATATTAATTTGCGAACCGTCTCTATCAACCTCAATTTCAGAACCAAATAAAACGCTTATAGATTGAGCATCTTTAAATCGTTCAATTTTTTCCCCATTAATTGTAAGTATTTTATCGCCGGTTTTAAATCCGACTTCTCTGCCCGACTCGAATGCATAAATGCCCTCAACTACTTCATCGTTTGGCAAATATTGCTTTTCAAAACTTATGATAACGAAGGAAAAAATAATAATTCCCAAAATCAAGTTCATTGCAACACCGGCAACCATAACTATTAATCTTTGCCATGCAGGTTTCGAACGGAACTCCCAGGGTTGGGGAGGTTTTTTCAGTTGTTCCCTATCCAAGGACTCGTCAATCATCCCTGAGATTTTAACATATCCTCCTAAGGGAAGCCAGCCAATTCCATATTCCGTATCACCTTTTTTAATGCTGAATAATTTAAAACCCCAGGCATCAAAAAAAAGATAGAATTTTTCGACTCTGATACCGAATGCTCTTGCAGCAATAAAATGTCCGAATTCGTGTAATATTACTATTATTGATAAGCCCAAAATCAGTTGGGCAGCCATTATTAATCCACTCATTTGTAATTTTCTTTTCTATAAATAATTTAAAATCTATTTTTAACTTATCAACTCCAATGCAATTTTTCGGGTTTCCTTGTCGGTTTCAAAAAATTCTTTATATGATAAATTTTTTGAAAAACTAATCGTTTTCATACATTTTTCAATAACATCCGTCATATTAAAAAATTTAATTTTATCATTTAAAAATGCCGTAACAGCAATTTCATTTGCAGCATTCAATATACATGGCATATTACCTCCAATTTTCATTGCCTCATAAGCGAGTGCAAGATTACGAAAATTTTTCATATCAACTTTCTCAAAATTCAGTTCCGGATAATCCAAGAAACTGAAACGAGAATAATTATTTTTTAGTCTGTAAGGAAAAGATAAAGCATATTGAATTGGTAATTTCATATCGGGCATTCCCATCTGAGCCTTCATAGCTCCATCTTCAAACTGAACCAACGAATGAATAATTGATTGAGGATGAATTATTATTTCAATCATTTCGGGTTTCAGATCAAAAAGCCATTTTGCTTCGATAGCCTCTAAACCCTTATTCATCAACGAGGCTGAATCAATTGTAACTTTATTTCCCATTTTCCAGTTCGGATGTTTCAAGGCATCGGTTTTTGTAACACCGGCAAGGAATTCCTTGTTTTTTCCCCGAAAGGGACCACCCGAAGCAGTCAGAATAATTTTTTCTATAGCATTAAAGCCCTCACCCGTAAGACACTGAAAAATTGCTGAGTGTTCAGAGTCAACAGGAATAATATTTACATTGTTTTGATGAGCTAATTTCATGATCAACTCACCGGCAACAACCAAAGTTTCTTTATTTGCAAGAGCGATTTGTTTTTTTGCTTCAATAGCTTTTATTGTAGGTTCTACTCCTGCAAAACCGACTAAAGCAATTAAAACCATATCTATAGAAGGCATCTCCACTATTTGAGAAACCGATTCTTCGCCTGCAAAAACTTTTATATTATGTTTATCAAGTGCATCAAATATTTTTTGATAATAATTTTCATTTGAGATAACAACTGCATTGGGTTTGAATTCAATTGCCTGAGCAATTAGCAAGTCAGCGTTTTCTTTTGCGGTTAAAATTTCGACTTCAAATTTGTCGGGATTGTTTTTTATAACCTCAAGCGCTTGAGTTCCTATTGATCCGGTTGAACCTAATATAGCTATGTGTTTCATTATTTAAATAATTTCATTGATTATCAAGATCAAAAGGAAATGTAATCTTCGGGATCAATCGGAGTACCGTTATACCAAAGTTCGAAATGCAGGTGTGGGCCTGTTGTCAATTCTCCAGACTCACCAATAATTGCAACAGTTTCACCGGCTTTAACAAAGTTGCCCTCTTCTTTCAGCAAGGCGGAATTATGTTTATAAACCGAAATTATGTTTCTTTTATGCTGAATTCCTATCACATATCCAGTCTCAGGAGTCCAATCCGAAAAAATTACAGTTCCGTCTAAAGTCGCTTTTATGGCTTCATTTTTTTTTGCGACAATATCAACACCATAATGTTTTTCAACAAGATTAAATTTATTAGTAATAATTCCTTTTATGGGAGCAAAAAAGTTAAAGCCACGAATCGAAGAAGCATTTCTGTATAATTCTCCATTATCATCAAATTGAAGATAATAAACATCCCTGTTCTCAAATTCAGCCCTCAGAATAGAATCTTCGGCAGATTTATATAATTTTATTGTATCGTAGTCAATATTTGATTCGATAACTTTCGGCAATTCATCAACAATTTCTTCACCTTCTATAATTTTTTTTATATTATAAATAAAAAGGTCTTTGCGTTTGAAATCTGCTTCCAATGAATCTGCCCGGGCTTGAAGTTCATAAAGTTTTTTACGCAAACTAACATCCGTATAACCCGGAATATATTCCCGTAAGGAAGTGAAAGCTACAAGGTAAATCACTAAAACCACCAAAATAATAATCAAGGAACTAATTATGATGAAAACATTAAGTTTTGTCAGTCTGATTGAAATTTTTTCTTCAAAAGTTTCATCATTCCTAATAATTAGATTGTACTTATTTCTAAGTTTTTTACTCCAGGTTCTTTTCTTTTCTTTTTCAGCAGGCATCACAAACTTTTTATGTGATTAAAAATTTGCTGCAAATATCGTAAAAAATAAAATAATTTTGTAAAATTAGAGTTAATAAAATCAAAGCTGCAAAAATTTGAATTATAAATTATCATACAAATTTTTTAGGTCAATCGCAATAATAATTGCCTTGGGCTTATTGTTTTCATGTTCAACAAAAAAGAACAGTTTTACGCGACGTGTTTATCACAATCTGACCTGTCATTACAACGGATATTGGAATGGCAACGAAAAATTCAAGCAAGGAATTCGTGAGCTTGAAAAAAATGCAAAATATAACTTTCATAAAGTTCTTCCGGTAACAAATTATGGAGCAAAAGAAGATGCCTCAAGTTTGAATCAATACATGGATATTGCAATCAAAAAAGCTTCCATAATGATCCAAAGGCATTCGTTGTATTTTCATAAAAAGGAATATAACCGCTGGATAGACGATTGTTATATGCTGATTGGTAAATCTTATTTTTATAAAAAAGAATTTCCAAATGCCCGCAGAACTTTTAAATTCATAATTAATGATTATGATAAAGAACCTGTAAAGTATGAAGCTATGTTATGGCTTGCCCGTACTTTTATCCAGATGGAAGAATATGAGAAAGCTCAATCATATCTTGACCTGATAAAAAGCAAAATGGAAAAAGACGATATGCCAAATTCGGTGATTAAAGGTTTCCCATTGGTTTATGCTAATTTTTATATTCTTCAGGAAAAGTATTCACCGTCAATGGAATATTTGTACGATGGAATTGATTTAAACACGAAAAAACAATTAATTACACGACTGAAATTTATTTTAGCTCAAATTTATCAGAAAGAAAATGATTTGACCGAGGCTTCAATATTATATAAAGAAGTTTTCAAACGAAATCCTGATTATGACCTGGCATTTCAGGCAAAATTAAATCTTGCAAAATGTTTTGAGTCCGGATCCGGCAATAGCAAGCTTATTGTCAAAACATTGAACAAAATGTTAAAAGACCCGAAAAATAAAGATTATCAAGATCAAATTTATTACGCATTAGCAGAGGTTGAATTAAAGGTACACAACGATACTCTCGCAATTAATTATTTAGCTCTTTCGGTAGCCACAAGTGTTAATAATAATTTTCAAAAAGCAAGTTCGGCTTTAACTCTCGCTGATCTTTATTTTAAAATACCTGAGTATGAATATTCACAGGCATATTATGATACGGCAATGCAGTTTTTACCTGAAGATTATCCTAACTATGAAATCATAGAAGCAAAAACAAAGATATTGTCCGAAATAGTTGAAAATCTCATTGTTATTCAATTGGAGGATAGTTTGCAGAATCTTGCAGCTATGAGCGAAGATGACAGAAATGCTATTATTGATAAATTAATTGCTCAGGTTGCTCTTGAAGAGCAAAAACGTCGTGAAGAAGAACAAATAATGCAACAAGAGCAATCATTTGCCCGAACAAATGATTTTTCGAGGAGAGAGGGACAAAAATCGGGTGCATGGTATTTCTATAATCCCACAACATTGAGTTTCGGTTTAACCGAATTTAACAAAAAATGGGGACGAAGAAAATTGGAAGACCTTTGGTTCCTAAGTAATAAACGAGTAACATCTTTCGGTGAAGATGAAGAACTTACGCCCTTAGACAGTCTAAGTAGCGATAGTACCGTCGTAGTATCAACCGATCCACTCAAACGGGAAACTTATCTCCAACATATACCTCTTACTGAGGAACAACTGATTGCTTCTGATAAAAAAATAGCCAATTCTTATTTCCAACTCGGAAAATTATATGATCATGGACTTGAAGATTTTTTTGAAGCAATAAATTCCTATGAAAAATTGCTCGACAAATATCCCGAAAATGATTTTCTGCTTCAGGCATATTATAATTTATACAAGCTATATGAAAAAATAGAAAATCAATCAAAAATGGATTTTTACAAAAATTTAATAATTGAGAAATTTCCGGATAGCGATTATGCAAAAATTCTTATCGACCCGAATTATTATAAAGAGCTTCAAGCAGAAAAAAACAAAGCCCTGGTATTATACGATGAAACATATTCAGCCTATAAAGATGGTGATTATTATTTAGTTATCAATAACACTGATGATGCTTTCACTTTGTACAATGAACCTAAGGAAATTTTGGCGAAGTTCAAGTACCTGAAAGCACTATCTATCGGAAAAGTCGATATAGTTGATTCTTTAACATCTCAATTAAAACAACTAATCGACACGTTCCCAAATACGGAAGTTACTCCCCTGGCTCAAGATCTTTTAGAGTATATCTTAGGCCCTCAAATTACTGAAGAAGATATTTCACAGGAAGAAAAGCAAGCCAATGAATTATATATTTACGATCCTGATGAAACGCATTTATTTGTTCTAATTGTAAATGGTTTGGATGTTAATATTAATGCCGTGAAAGTCAGGATATCTGATTTTAATAGTAAACATTTTAGTCTTAAAGATTTAACAATAAACAGCATTTTACTTGATCAGGAACATCATATTATCACAGTTGGAAATTTCGAAAATTCTGAAAATGCTCTTATTTATTATGATGCGATCAGAAAAGATACATATATCTTTTCTAATCTATTGACAGATAATTATTCGAGTTTTGTAATTTGCACTACAAATTATCCTGTTTTTTATAAAAGTAAAGATATTGCGGTTTACGAATTATTTTTCAAAAGAGAATATCTTAAAGAAGAACCACAAACCGAACAATAGTGGAAACGTAGGGTCTAAGTCCCGTTGAATCAGCGATTCAACGGGGCTTAGACCCTACAGCGATATTTTTGATTGAAAATCTGAAATTTTTACATTAATATGATGCGACTTAATAATTCCAATAATTTTACTATTTTTGAAATTTTATAATATAACTTTAAAAAAGCAACAAATGGCTAAAAACAATATTCCCGAAACACAATCAGTAAATCTACTTGGTCAGGGAACAGAAATTAGTGGTGATATTATTTCAAATGGCGATTTTCGTATTGACGGAACTTTAAAGGGTTCAATTAAATCAAAAGGAAAAATAGTAGTTGGCCCGACAGGAAAAATTGAAGGTGAGGTAACTTGCAAAAATGCTGATTTATCGGGTGAAGTAAATGCTAAAATAACTATATCGGAGCTATTAACAATGAAGTCAACAGCGAAGTTTTATGGCGATATAATTACAAATAAACTCGCTATTGAACCCGGTGCGACATTTTCAGGTTCATGTAAAATGGAGAATCATAAAGCCGATGGAGCAAAATTCTCAATAGGAAATGAAAGAAATCGAATCAAAGAAAAAACTGCTTAAATCTTATGGCAAGTATTCGAGCATTGCCCTCCAAATGCTATTTATTATTCTTATTGGCGTTTTTGGTGGAATAGAATTAGACAAACTATTTGATTTTCAATTTCAGGTTTTTACGCTTACTTTATCCATTCTATCAGTCGTTTTGGCAATTTATTATGTAACTAAAGATTTTTTAAAAAAGGATGATCATAATAAAAATTAATGTATAAAACCAGAATAAAAAGCCACAGACCTGTCCGCCGTAATACTATGGAAGGCGGGTTCACAGATTATAAACTTTAATTGGAAATCCAAATCAGTTACTAAAACACAAACTCATGAAATCAGGTTTTATCACTTTTGCTAAAAACACATTCTTCTTTACCATAATTCTCGCATTAATTTGTTTTATAATTAGTTATTTTCTACCTGTTAAATATATTACCCCGACCCTCCCCTATTTATTTATCTTTTTCTTTGCCGTTACACTTTTTGTTCATTATGTTTTGATGAAAGCATGCGAAAAAAGAATGAGCAAGTTTGTTAATTATTTTATGCTTGCCACTTTCCTAAAACTAATGTTATATATTATGATATTAGTGATTTATGTTTTATTTAACAGAAGTGATGCTATACCGTTTATTTTAACTTTTTTCATCTTATATTTGTTTTTTACTGTTTTTGAAATAATATCAATACTTTCATTTACAAAAAAAACAAACATGGAAACTAATAAATCATAATGCAAGAATTAAACTCATTACCAAATATTAGTAGAATTATTAAGCGTAAACTTAATGATGTAAATATTTTAAATGCAGAACAATTGAAAGAAATTGGAAGCAGAGAGGCTTTTACCAAAATTAAAACTGCTTTTCCAAAATCATGCGTTTATTTATTATATAGACTCGAAGGAGCAATTACAGAAGAAAAATGGTATAATCTTGGAAAAGAGAAGGAAAAAGAATTATCTGATTATTTTAAAAAAAGCTGGGGTTAATTTGTTCCATTCGTTTTTGTGATATTTTAAAGTATTCTTCATTCTGTTCAATTCCAATCCATTTTCTATTCAATTTAGCTGCCACACAGGCTGTTGTACCTGTTCCCAAGAATGGATCAAGAACAATATCATCTGTGTTTGACGATGCCCTGATAATCAATTCAAGCAAAATCTCAGGTTTTTGTGTAGGGTGTATTGCTCTGCCGTCTTCCCCTCGAAACCTTTCTTTTCCCTGAACAATCGGGATTATAATAAAATCCAAAAAATCTCTCATTTGCTTATCTTTACCTTCTTTGGTTTTATTGGGATTGAATTTTTTAACAGCTTCATAATTAAATATCCAATTTTTGCCATTTACAAACCAGCAAACATATTCGGTTGAGTGAGTGAATGTTCGTTTAGTTATATTTGGCATTGCATTAGTTTTGTACCAGGTAATAATATTATTTAATTTTAGTCCCAGTTTTTTTGCGGAGACGATAATTTCGGCAATATTATGTTGTGTGCATGAAATATATAAACTCCCGTTAGGAAGAAGGACATTTTTTATTCCCGATATCCATTTTTCCGTAAAATCCAGATAATCATCATAATTATAAGTATCCCATTTTTCGTTCATTTTAAAAAATGGGCCACCCGTTTTATTATTTTTTAAATTCAAGGCTTTTCCTGAAAGATTATAAGGTGGATCGGCATAAACAAGAGGGATTGATTCGGTAAGTATTTTTTCCTCTAAAATCTTTATGCAATCGCCAAGATATATGATGTTCGTTTTCATGTATTTATATTTTTGTAGTTCATGTGTTTTTAGTTGATTGCATTTATTGAAATTGGAAATTAGAAATTCAGGAGAGTCCAAATTTCGAATTTCTAATTTCATCCCAAAAGACACTATATTAAATAACTAATCATTTTTCAATAAAATCTGTTTCCGTTTTACCAAACCCATTGAAATCGTTATCAAAATAAACAAAATTGATATTAAACTACAAATCCGTCCTATATAATCACCATAATTGACATAAACAGTTTTCTTTGAATTTAGATTTAATTCGCTCTTAATAACATCCTTAACCCAATATTTTGTTTCTTGTAAAACATCACCACGTTGATCAATAAATGCTGAAATACCGGTATTTGCTGAGCGAGCTATGCTTCGCCGGGTTTCAATTGCTCGCAAAACCGAAAATGATAAATGCTGCTTGTAACCGGGAGTATTTCCCCACCAACCATCATTCGTAATAACAAATATTATATTTGCCCCGTTTTTTACAAATTCGGTAACAAACTCACCATAAACAGATTCGTAGCAAATTATTGCGGCAATTTTTATCGAATCATTTAATGTATTATAAACTTTTGGCTCGGCATCAATTCCCAGACTACCAATTGTTCCACCCAAATCAATTGCAAAACTTTCTAAGGGTTTTAGCAATTTTGGGAAAGGCATTTTTTCAACTCCTGGAGTTAATTTTGATTTATGATATAATTCAAGCGGTTTTGAACTTTCGATAAAAACCGCCGTATTAAAAGCATCATAATATTTTTCGGAATCTATAAATTTTCTTGCTGACGAAGATATTTTTTCATCTTCTTTAAATATTTTTCGGGTTGAAGCTCCAATAACAAAAGTCAGACCGGGAAATTTATTAACAAAAACTTCGAGACTGTCTATACTTCTAAAATATTGAATTTCTCTTTCCCAAATTCTTTCACCAATATTATAATTCGGTTGAATTGATGATTCTGGAGCAATAACAAAATCGGTTAAACTATCAACTTCTTTTCTTGCTAAGTCTAATATCCTATGAATTGCAACTTCGGGTAACAAATCGTATTGTTCATTGTACGGATCAATATTTGGCTGAATTACCACAACCTCAACTGCTTGTTTTTTTTCATCATAAGAATAATAAATTATACATGAAATAATTATTGGAACAAGGATTAAGGAAGCAATTAGAGATGAAGAAATTATTAGACTTTTTTTGCTTGAAAGTGTTTTGAGTTTTATCAATAATTTATATACGAAAATATTAACCAAAATCACCCATAATGTCCCTCCAAATGCCCCTGTAAATTCATACCATTGAATCCATTTATGATAAGAAGCAAAACCATTTCCGAGGTGTAACCATGTCCACGATAAATCCCAGTCGAGATGGAGATATTCAAAGCATATCCAATAGAATATCAGAATGAAATATGCCTGCTTATCAGAATATAAAACCCGTTTTGTAATATGATAAAAATTAAAACAAATTGCCATAAACAAAGAATTCAAGGCAACAGCCATAATCATCCCAAATCCTGTTGAATATACTATCCAATAGGTTGTTAATATGTTCCAGATAAAAAAAGCAGGATAAACATAAAACAATACGGAAAATTTATTAAAATCATTTTTGTTTTTAGAAATGTAATCTTCGATATAAAGCAATGGAACAAAGGCTACGAACAAAAAACCCGGAAAACCATTTACAGGCCATCCCAAAGTGAAAAGAATTCCTGATAAGGCTGAAAGTAACAGTAAGTGAAATTTTTTCATTAATTGAATTAATTATTAAAGCAACAAATTTATTCAATTATTCCATCCTCAGAATAAAGTTCATATAAAAAATCATTGAAAGGATATCTTTTTATATGAATTCTTTTTACTTCTTCATACACTAATTCTTTTAACTCTTCAATATTAAGCTTTTTCTTTGCAGAAATAAAAATACAAGGTGTGTTAATTCTTGCCATCCACGTTTTTTTCAAATCATCTAAACTGTAGTTTTCTTTTGTAATCGGTGTAAGATCATCAATTTGTTTTTCAACAAAAGTATAGGCATCAATTTTATTAAATATGATTATTGTAGGTTTATTATTAGCACCAATATCCTCAAGTGTAGAATTTACTATGTTTATTTGCTCCTCAAAATCAGGGTGAGAAATATCAACAATATGAATTAAAATATCAGCCTCCCGCACTTCATCCAAAGTTGATTTAAATGATTCAACCAAGTCGTGAGGTAATTTTCGGATGAAACCAACCGTGTCGGATAGCAAGAACGGAAGATTTTTTATAACCACCTTTCTTACAGTTGTATCAAGGGTTGCAAACAATTTGTTTTCGGCAAATATTTTCGATTTACTAAGCAAATTCATTAGGGTCGATTTGCCCACATTTGTATATCCGACAAGTGCCACACGAATTAATTTTCCCCGATTTTTTCGTTGAGTTGCTTTTTGCTTATCAATTTGAACAAGTTTCTTTTTTAGTAAGGCTATTTTATCTCTGATAATTCTTCGGTCGGTTTCAATTTCAGTTTCTCCGGGCCCTCTCAAACCAATACCTCCGCGTTGTCGTTCAAGGTGTGTCCACATTCGAACCAGGCGAGGAAGAAGGTATTCATATTGTGCAAGTTCAACCTGCGTTTTGGCATGAGCAGTTCTTGCCCGCTTCGCAAATATATCAAGTATTAAATTATTTCTGTCTAAAATTTTACAGGATAGGATTTTATCAATATTTCTTAATTGCGAAGGTGATAATTCATCATCAAAAACAACAAGATCAATTTCTTCGGTATCAACGTAGTTTTTAATTTCTTCAAGTTTTCCCGAACCGACAAAAAAACGTTTATCGGGTAAATCAAGTTTTTGAATAAACTGTTTTACGGGAATACCTCCTGCCGTTTCCACAAGAAATGCAAGCTCATTAAGATATTCATTAACCCTTTCTGCGTTTTGATTTTTTGTAACTAATCCTATTAGTATCGCTTTTTCAGATTGTTGAAAATTGTTAGTTGGTTCCGGCATTTAATATATTATTCCTTGTTTCCGCTTTTTTCTACCTGATTTTGACATAAAATATATGGAGATAATAATAAGTAAAAAATAGATCGGTATTAAAGAGAAATCTTGTTTTATAAATAAAAAGAATAATATTTTATATGTACTTGCAATAAAAATCAGGAAAAATCCAAATAAGTTGAAATTATCGTTATTGATCATAATAATTATTGCAAATATTATTAAAAATAATACTATTATTACTCCTTGCACAAAATAAGATGGGAAACTTCCCTCAAAATCTATAGCAAAAACAAAATCATTTAGAAACGGTAAAAGAAAAATAATTACGCCAAGTTTTAATAAATAATAGATTGTTGATGATGACGACATGTCGAAATTTATTTTTTATATTTATATTATTATACTGAAACGCATAAACCTTGCAAACATCCAAGTAATTAGAGTGTTGATATTACAAAAGTTATGTGTTTAATATTTTGCATTCTCGTTAAATACCGGTTTAAAATTCTTTAAATCCAATAATTTGTCTCACCTCTTTTATAGTTTTCGAGGCACTTTCTCTGGCTTTTTCGGCTCCTGCTTTCACAACTTTTCTCAAATAATTATTATCTTTTGAAAGCTCTTCAATTTTTTCTTTGAAAGGATTACAAAATTTAACCATATCCTCGGCCAATTGTTTTTTTAAGTCTCCGTATCTAATTTCGCATTTGTTATAAAGTTCGTCGAAATGAGTAACAATCTCAGGTGAAGAAGCTATTTCAAGCAGAGTAAAAAGATTTTTTATTGGTTCGGGTTTTTCCTGGTTCATTTCAACAGGGCCGCTATCTGTAACTGCTCTCATAACTTTTTTTCTGATAACTTTTTCATCATCAGCCAAAAAGATAGCATTTCCTTCCTTTTCAGATTTACTCATTTTCCCTGTACCGTTCAATCCCGGAATTTTCACCAGAGCTTGTCCAAAATTATATGCAGTCGGAATAGGAAAAAAATCGGTTTTATAAATTCTGTTGAACCTTCGGGCAAATGTTCGCATCATTTCAAGGTTTTGTTCCTGATCTTTTCCAACAGGAACTTTAGAAGCCTTATGAATAATTACATCGGCAGCCATCAAAGTAGGATATGTTAATAATCCGGCATTAACATTTTCGGGTTGTTTTCTTACTTTTTCTTTAAATGATGTACATCTTTCCAATTCACCAAGATATGCATTCATGTTCAGCAAGAGATATAATTCAACAACTTCAGGTACATCACTTTGTATGTAAATTGTTGATTGATTAGGGTCTAAACCTGCTGATAGATATTCGACTAAAACCTGTTTTACATTTCCATGCAAATCACCGGGAGTCGGGTGTGTTGTTAATGAATGATAATCTGCAATAAAAAAATAACAATTATTTTCTTTTTGCATTTTGATAAAATTCTTGATGGCACCGAAGTAATTTCCCAAATGCAAATTTCCGGTTGGCCTTATTCCGCTAACTACTATTTCCATTGGGCAAAAATAAGAAAAAAACTCTAAAGAGAATGGGATAATTTAATTTTAACTTTCTGTATCTATAACTAATTGATTATAATAAAATGGAAATGGAAAAGTTATTGTATCCCACCCCCTAAAGTTTTATTTCATCATTATTCTTATTGAAAATATGATATTCCAGAAAATCATAAGACGGCATTGATTGAAGGCTGATCCATTTTTTGTATTTAAAAAACCATTTCATACGGATTGAAAAAATTCCTTTTGTAAAATAAGCAAAAAGAAATGGGTGAAAGGCAATTGAAATCTTCTTTTCATCTTGATCTCGCAACAAATATTTTATATTGCTTTCAACTTCATCAGTTAGAAGAACGCTTGGTTTTATTTCACCGGTTCCATTACAACAAGGGCATTTTTCAATTATTTCCATAGTCATTTCGGGTCTGACACGCTGCCGTGTAATTTGTACCAGTCCGAATTTACTTGGTGGTAGAATTGAATGACGTGCTCTGTCTTTAGACATTTCGTCTTTTATTTTTTGGTATAATTCTCTTCGATGCTTGCCTTCCAGCATGTCAACAAAATCAACAACAATGATTCCTCCCATGTCTCTTAATCGAAGTTGGCGAGCAATCTCGCCTGCTGCTTCGAGGTTTGTTTCCAGGGCATTCATTTCCTGGTCATTCTTTTTATTAACTCTGTGTCCACTATTTACATCAATAACATGTAAAGCCTCAGTATGTTCAATTATTAAATAAACACCGCTTTTTACTGTTACAGTTCTTCCAAATGAATGTTTTATTTGCTTCTCAATCCCATAATGTTCGAAAATTGGAACTTTACCCTTATATAATTTTACTATATCAAGCTTTTGTGGTGCAATAGTCGAAAGATAATTTTTTGTTTCCTCGTATAAAATGGGCGTATTAACAACAATACCGTTGAATGATTCATTCAACATATCTCGTAAGATTACTGCCGTACGATCAAGTTCGCTAACAATTCTTTTTGGTGCAATTGAATTTGCTAATTTCTTAGTAAGATTATTCCATTTCTCAATTAAGTTACGCAAATCAATATCTAAATCGGCAACACGCTTGTTTTCAGCAACAGTCCGGATAATAACTCCAAAATTGTTTGGTTTGATACTATTTATCAATCTTTTCAGGCGATTCCTTTCATCCGTATTTTTAATTTTTTGAGAAAGAAAAATCTTATTTGAGAATGGAACTAAAATAAGATACCTACCAGCTAAAGAAATTTCAGAAGATATTCTTGGACCCTTTGTTGAAATTGGTTCTTTTGCAATCTGAACTAAAATTTGGGAATTTGTTCTGAGAATATCAGTTATTTTACCTGTTTTTTCAATATCATTCAATAAAATAAATTTCTCAATTGAGATATTTTTTAATGATCTTGACATTGAAATCTTTGTAAACTTTTGTAGGGAATTGATTTGAGGTCCCAAGTCGAGATAGTGCAGAAATGCATCTTTCTCATACCCTACGTTTACAAATGCCGCATTCAAACCCGGCAGTAATTTTTTTACCTTTCCAAGATAAATATCACCTACGGCATATTTAATATTGGTTTTTTCTTTATGTAATTCAACCAATAATTTATCTTCAAGCAAAGCTATATTAACTTCTGAAGAACTCGAATTAATAATTAACTCCTTATCCACTCCAATACCTTTAATACATTCACTTTATCAATGAATAATTTCATCAATAATCAACTGGGAAGAGGTAGTTGTAAGATTTGTACATAAATAATTATTACGTGACACTTAAAAAAATCAAGCATCACGTAATAATTAAACTTTTAACAAAATGCAATAAAAGAAACCTTATTTCTTTTTATGTCTATTTTTTCTTAAGCGTTTTTTTCGCTTATGAGTTGACATTTTATGTCTTTTTCTCTTTTTCCCGCTTGGCATTTTCTACTTTACTTTGCTTTTTACTTCGTTTACAAATGTTTTTGCAGGTTTGAAAGAAGGAATGTTGTGAGCAGGAATAATAATTGTAGTATTCTTTGAAATGTTTCTTCCTGTTTTTTGTGCTCGTTTCTTAATTACAAAGCTTCCAAAGCCTCTTAAGTAAACATTTTCTCCATTGATCATGGCACCTTTTACTGATTCCATAAAGGCTTCTACAGTTGCCTGAACTGCAACCTTTTCAACTCCAGTCTTATTAGCAATGTCTGCTATAATTTCTGCTTTTGTCATGGTTTTCTTTTTTTAATTAATTGATAATTACTTTAATAATTGGATTGCAAAATTAACTATTTTTTTAAACTCTGAAAAAAAAATCTGTTTTTTTTCCTATTTATCAACATTTTCTGGAAAAAACCAAGGCGTTTTCTAAATCATAAAATTCTTTTGTATTGTTATACAGCACATTATCAAAATTTGAGTTTGTTAATTAATTGTTAATATTTTTTAAATAAATTTGAAAAACATTAAGAATTCTATGCTATTTTAATGAAAATCTGGCTTTTCTCCGTACAAATAATACTTTATTTCATTGATATTCCCAAATATTTGCTAAATATTAAAAAATTAGAGTTTTTTATCATAAAATATTATTAGACCGAAAAATATTTATTTTTTTTGTCTCTTCAAAAATTTTTTATATTTTTGTATCATTATTAATCTTATTAAAAACAAAATATTATGGCAGGAATTAATAAAGTAATTTTAGTTGGGAATCTGGGTAGAGACCCTGAAGTAATAACTTTTGAAAACGGAGTTAAAAAAGCAACAGTTTCAATGGCTACAACAGAAAGCTATAAAAACAAAGAAGGTAATTGGGTTGATCAAACCGATTGGCACAATATTGTGCTTTGGAGATGGCTTGCGGAAAAGAATTTAATTAAAGGTGACCAGGTTTATGTTGAAGGTAAAATAAAAACCAGATCGTATGACGACAAAGACGGTAACAAAAGATATATAACTGAAATAGTTGCCGATAAAATTTTTAAATTAGGACGTAAGGAACAACCAACTTTAAACAATATGGAAGAACCTCCAATACCTGAGCAATCCGGTCCGGAAGATGATTTACCATTCTAAATTCAAAATTCACATTTTCAAAGAACTATAATATAACTTTAAACAAATATTTTAATCACTCATTTTATGATATTTGTTTAAAATTTTATTAGTTGAAATTTTTGTATTTTTACAGTCTGAAAAAAGACTTTTTTTTCTGTAGAATATAATTCTTATGGTTTGGTAGGAACTGATATAGAACCTTATTTATCGACAGTATTTTCTTTTCTAAATCTGTCAATTAATCTACTCTCTTCAGGCACAATAATTAGCCTTATTGTAATGATATTTTTGCTTTTTTGTTCGGCAATGATATCAGGTTCTGAAATTGCGTTTTTTTCACTTTCTCCATCTCAATTAGAACATCTAAATTCTGATAGTTCAAAAAAAAACAAGCTGATAATTCAATTATTTGAAACACCCAAAAGATTACTGGCTACAATACTGATCTCTAATAATTTTGTTAATGTTGCTATTGTAATTTTATCAACTTTTATTACAAATTCTCTTTTTAGTTTTTCTGAATATCCAATCGTTACTTTTATTTTTCAGATAATAATTGTTACATCCTTGATTCTTTTCTTCGGTGAAATTATACCAAAAATTTACGCAACTCAATATCCTTTGAAATTTGCAAATTACATGGTAAAACCAATAATAATATTGCGAAGCATCTTTTATCCGCTTAGTTCATTATTAGTTAATTCTACCAATATTATTGACAAAAAGATTAAAAGGAAAGGACATAATATTTCGATGAGCGAGCTTTCAAAAGCTATTGACATAACCTCTGACGAAACCACCCCCGAAGAGGAGAAAAAAATGCTTAAAGGAATTGTGAAATTCGGAGATATTGATGTAAAAGAAATAATGAAACCCCGTGTTGATGTTACGGCAATAGATACGATTACAAAATTTGATAATTTAATTGAAATAATTATTTCTTCAGGATATTCACGAATACCGGTTTATTCTGAAACCTTCGATAATATCAAAGGGATTTTATATGTGAAAGACCTCCTGCCACATCTTAAAAAAAGCGAAGATTTTACATGGCAAAGCCTTGTTAGAAAAGCTTTTTTTGTGCCGGAAAGCAAAATGATTAACGATTTATTGCATGAATTTCAGGAGAAAAAAATCCACCTTGCTATTGTTGTTGATGAATATGGAGGAGTCTCAGGAATCGTTACTCTCGAAGATATTATTGAGGAAATTGTTGGTGAAATAAACGACGAATTTGATTATTCAAGAGATGAAAATATTTATTCAAAATTAGATGATAATAATTTTATCTTCGAAGGAAAAACCCTCCTCAACGATTTTTGTAAAATAACCGGCATCGAAAGTAAAACTTTTGAAGAAGTAAAAGGTGAATCCGATACTCTTGCCGGACTGATACTTGAAATTGAAGGCGAAATCCCAAAAAAATCTTCCATTATCAAATTCCAAAATTTTATCTTTGAAATTGAAGCCGTTGATAATCGGAGGATACAACGAATTAAAGTAAGTATTTTAAGAGAAAACAAACCCGAAGAAATAAATGATAAATAATTTAGGTTTTATAAAAAGGATTTTCATAAAATACAATTTTAAATTTTTATCTTTTTGGATTGTATTGCTTTTGTTTTTTGTTTCATGCGGTGGTGATTATATTCCAAAACCAAGAGGTTATTTCAGAATTGATACTCCTGAAAAAAATTATATTTCTTTAGATACCACTTTCCCTTATTCTTTTGAATATCCTGCTTTTTCACAAATTCTATCCGATCCTCATGCTCCAAATCAAAAATATTGGATCAATATTGACTATCCAAAATTTAAAGGACGTATTCATATTTCTTACAAAAAAGTTGACAATAATTTAGCGAAATATTTAGAAGATTCAAGAAAACTTGTTTTAAAACATATTCCAAAAGCAAGTTCAATTCAAAACAAATTGATAAGCAGGAAAGAAGACAATGTTTTCGGTTTGGTTTACAATATTCAGGGGGTGGGAGCTGCCTCACCTTATCAATTTTATCTTACCGACAGCATAAATCATTTTGTCAGAGGAGCTTTATATTTTCACACCACTCCAAATAACGATTCCTTAGCCCCTGTAATTGTGTATATAATTTCAGATATTGATCATCTGATAGAGACTTTTCAGTGGAAAATAACTAATGATTGAATGAAGATTCCACTCCGAAAATACATTTATTTGAAATTGCCGAAAAAGATTACCACAGATTGCTCAGATTATCACAGATTTCATTTTTACAACTTTTCGGAGTGAACTCAATGAATTAATCTTCATTGAAATATAATTTTTTTTATCCCTGCATTTTTTCAACAAACTCATCAATTGCTTTTACATCAATCTTTGAAACCGTTGAAGAATACTCTGATACTTTTTTAACAATTGCTTTCTCAAGAAAACTCAATTTTATTATTAGAAATTTCATGCTTATTTTTCAAAAATAAGAAAATGTTTACAGTAAAATAATATATTTGTATTTTTTTTAATATAAAATATATGATCGTATCAAATAAATATTAAATGGAAAAACGACCAATCAAATTTAGTTTAGTATATCGCGATATGTGGCAATCCTCAGGGAAATATGTCCCCAGAATTGATCAGCTGATTAAAATTGCTCCGGTAATTATCGAAATGGGTTGCTTTGACAGGATTGAAACCAATGGCGGTGCCTTTGAGCAAGTTAATCTTCTTTATGGTGAAAACCCCAATAATGCGGTTCGCCAATGGCTTAAACCTTTTAACAAAGCCGGTATTCAAACCCACATGTTAGAAAGGGCATTAAATGGTATTCGCATGTTTCCTGTTCCGGCTGATGTCCGAAAATTAATGTATAAAGTTAAAAAGGCTCAGGGTGTGGATATTGCAAGATCTTTTTGTGGTTTAAATGATCCTCGTAACCTTGAACTCTCAATAAAATATGCCAAAGAAGCAGGAATGATTTCACAAGCTGCGCTAAGTATCACACACTCAAAAATACATAGTGTTGAATACTTCATGAATGTGGTTGACAAAGCTGTTGAATATGGTACCGATGAAATTTGCCTAAAAGATATGGCAGGAGTCGGCAGGCCTGTAACTCTCGGAAAATTAGTAAAAGCTATTAAAGATAAATATCCACATATAATTGTTCAATATCACGGACATTCGGGACCAGGTTTTTCAGTGGCTTCTACTCTTGAAGTGGCTAAAGCAGGAGCCGATTATATTGATGTAGCTATGGAACCGCTTTCATGGGGAATGGTTCATCCTGATGTTATCACAATTCAAGCCATGCTAAAAGACGCCGGTTTCATTGTGCCTGAGATCAATATGGAGGCTTATATGGAGGCTCGGGCATTGACTCAAAGTTTTATTGATGATTTTCTCGGATATTTTATAAATCCGAAAAACAGATATCTTTCTTCGTTAATGATTCAGTCGGGTCTGCCCGGAGGAATGATGGGAAGCCTGATGGCAGACTTGAAAGGCGTGCATGATGGAATAAATTATTCTCTTAAAACTAATAATCAACAGGAACTTAACGAAGACGAATTACTGGTAAAACTTTTCGATGAAGTGGCTTTTGTCTGGCCTAAACTCGGCTATCCTCCCTTGGTAACTCCTTTCAGTCAATATGTTAAAAATGTTGCATTACTAAATATCGTTCA
>Ga0255398_1027_pt1 | contig 20920 bp, 13 predicted proteins | sample ANMaggSeSYBR01K3_FD_182119 | JGI IMG/M metagenome (GOLD analysis project Ga0255398, IMG submission 182119) | Sediment cell enrichment communities from methane seep in Santa Monica Basin, California, United Staets - ANME aggregate JGI... | ecosystem: Environmental > Aquatic > Marine > Cold seeps >...
TGATGTCTTCGCTACAGCTGAATCCAACATGTACAAGGAAAAAGGTCGTTACCATAAATAATTATGAGAATATTAAATCCCTCTGGCGAGAGTGCCAGGGGGATTTTTGGGTTAACATAATTGTTACAAAATTAAAATAGTGGGTATTATGTCTATAACACATTTTTAATCATTGACTAGGAAATTGGGCACGATGATGCGTGGCTCGTAATTGGGCACTTGAGACACGTGGAGTGAATAGTGCAACCGACCTTTCCCAAATTTGTGGAAAGGGCGCGATGAAGTGTGCTTCTTAAATGGGCACTTGAATCACATGGAGCGAATAGTGCAACCGACCTTTCTTTAGACTTCCGTTTAAGGAAAGGAGATTTTATTATGAAAAAAGCATTAAAATTCCTGACGGCGATAACGTTATCGTTATTGCTTATTTTTGGAAGTACGCTTGGTAGCTTTGCAACCCCAAGCACCAGCATACATCTGAAAACAGGTACGTACAAGACTGAACTTGCAGGACTTGAATTTTATGTGTACTTGGAAGGTCATGTTGGAGGAAATTCCGATTTTTACTCTTATCTCGGAGATGATCCTGTAACTATACTTCCGATGAGTACTACAGGAGGAAGTGGCCAGTACACCACTACTGACTTGGCTCTAGAAGTTGATCCAGAAATTCTTTACTTTTTAATCGGTGGGATCAAGTATTATATTCCTACACACATCGATTACATTGGTAAAGAAGGTGGCGGAACAATAAACTATGAGATCACCGCAATGCCTGAGCCACCACTTGGAAGTATTACAATCAATAAAACTCTATCTGGTGACGAGCCAATGACAGATGCTGATTTCTATTTTGAGATTTATCAAGTTGGCGACCCTGATGTGCTATTTGATACTGTGAGCATTAGTGGTGCAGGCCAAATTGAGGTCACTGAAGTACCTCTAGGTGAATACTATGTTGTAGAGGTTGATGTTCCAGATGATTACGCTTTGGAGTCTTTGAACAATCAATCTGCAGATGTTACACTTCAAATGACAAATCCATCTGTAACATTTGATAATTCGTACACAGAGCCTCTTGGAACAATAACCATCACTAAAACACTTTCGGGAGCGACACCTCCATCTGATGCGATGTTTGAATTCAAAATTCTTATACCGGGAGAACCTGAAGAACTTTACGCTACTGTATACATTACAGGTGCAGATACTGAAGTTGAGATGGATGTCCCAATGGGAGATTACATTGTACGAGAAGTGAATTTACCAATGTATTATTACCTGAATTCTACCAACAATCAAATGGCAAATGTAAATGAACAAGTAATGAACCCAGAAGTGACGTTTGATAACACTTATAGAGAACCAGATCCTGAACTTGGTTCAATAACAGTGATCAAGACATTATCCGGTGATACACCGATGGAAGATGCAACTTTTGAGTTTGAACTCTATAGAGTTGGAACTGATGGAAGAGAAGATCAATTTATCGGTTCAACAATGATTATGGGAGAAGGCTCACATACATGGTATGATTTGTTTGATGGAGATTACTATGTAAAAGAAGTCAATATTCCTGATGATTACACCTTGAATTCTGATAATGATCAAATGACAATGGTCAATGAAGAAATGATGGATTCAGAAGTGACTTTTGATAATATTTATACAGAGCCACACGGATCAATCACTATCCATAAGACACTTTCAGGAGCAACCCCTCCAACTGAAGAAGAATTTGAATTCCAGATTATTATTCCTGGAGAAGTTGAAGAGCTTTATGCTACTGTTTTCATTACAGGAGCAGACACTGAAGTTGAGATGGATGTTCCAATGGGAGAATACATTGTACGAGAAGTGAATCTTCCAATGTATTATTATCTAAATTCTGATAATGATCAAATGGCAGATGTCAATGAAGAAGTAATGGACCCAGAAGTGACATTTGACAACACTTACAGAGAACCAGATCCTGAAATGGGTACAATCACAATCACTAAGACGCTATCCGGAGCAACCCCTCCAACTGATGAAGAATTTGAATTCCAGATTATTATACCTGGAGAAGTTGAAGAGCTTTATGCAACTGTTTTCATAACAGGAGCAGATACAGAAGTTGAGATGGATGTTCCTATGGGAGAATACATTGTAAGAGAAGTAAATTTACCAATGTATTACTACCTAAATTCAAGCAATGATCAAATGGCAGATGTCAATGAAGAAATAATGGACCCAGAAGTGACATTTGATAACACTTATAGAGAACCGGACCCAGAACTAGGTACTATTACAATTATCAAAGACATCATTGGCGATACACCTCCAAGTAATGCAACATTTAATTTCCAATTGGTTGGACCGCTTGAAGATGAAGGCAACACAACTAGAAACTTCTCAATTGTTGGAGAAGGCAATAGTGTTTTCGTTGACTTGATGCCTGGAGTTTACAGAATTACAGAATCTACTCCACCTACAAACTACTCAATAGAAAGCGGCAATAATGCATTAATTTCAATTGAGCAAGTATTGACTGCAACAGCAACCGTTACAAATAGATATACCGCACCTACTCCAGATCCTGATCCAGATCCAGATCCAGATCCAGATCCAGACCCAGATCCAGATCCAGATCGAGGAATAGTGCGTGTACACTATGTAGACATAGACGATAATTTACTTGATCCAATCTTCGAATTCTCAGGACCAGTTGGAACAAACTATGGTACTGCTGCTAGATCATATGAAGATTTGGAACTCGTAGAAACACCTGGTAATGCCTTCGGATCTTTCATTGATGGCACAATCGATGTATTCTATGTGTACTCACCTCCTGTGGAAGAAGCAATAATCCTTCCTATAGAGGAAGAAGAGGTACCACTTGCAGTTCCTGAAGTCCCTGATGAAGAAATCGTTCTTGAAGAAGAGGTTCCACTTGGTGATGCGTTGCCACAAACCGGCCAATTGCCAGCAGAACTTTTCTACGGATTCGGTTCACTGATCAGTATGATTGGTGTTGCGTTTAGGAAGAAAAGATAAGACGTTTAAAGGAAGAGCAGGAAATGCAGGAAATGCAGGAAAAACTTTAGAAGATTAAGACTTTGGCGGGTTCGAGAGGACCCGCTTTATTTGCGCGAATTTCAATCGAAAATCCAATTGGGGACAGGTGCAAATTGGTACCTAATTTTTTGTGAAACAAAAAATCGCGTAGTTACAATTTTCCGCAATACGGAAATATTGGGTGACGTAGTGTTTGCCTGCAAACACAGGAGTCTATGTAACTATGTTCTATATAGTGCGAAGGAAACTTATTAGCGTCTTTGTATATCTGAAATTCTTAGTAGAAAGGTACAACTTTGAAGTTGGTTTTGCACTCCCTTTATTTTCAGCTCTTCCTCGGCGCTTTGCGCTTTCTTAAACATTTTTGTTACAAAAAAGATTATGTGGGTAAAATGATTTCATCACATCAATCTTTTTTAGGAAAATGGGCACGATGAAGCGTGGCTCGTAATTGGGCACTTGAGACACGTTGAGTGAATAGTGCAACCGACCTTTCCCACCAATGTGGAAAGGGCGCTAAGAAGTGTGCTTCGTAACTGGGCACTTGAAACACATGGAGCGAATAGTGCAACCGACCTTTCTTTGAACTTTGTTTAAGGAGAGGAGAATCATTATGAAAAGGAGTTTAAAATTCCTGACGGCAATAACATTATCGTTGTTGCTCGTGTTCGGGAGCAGTTTGGGGGCTTTTGCGGCAAAAAATACTAGTATCAATTTACATGCAGATGGAGATGATTACGTTGTCTTTGTCGTATTAGAGGGGAATTACTCTTCAAAAGGTGTATATAACGCTGAGAATAATGAAACTAAGGTGCCAATGACGGGAGGAAGTTTATATACTGTGACAGATTTTTCATCCAATGTGCAACCAGTAGTAAAACACTTTATCATTGACGATGAAATTTGGAACATACCAGAGAATATTAAGGAAGGTAAAGAAGGTAAAGATGGTAGTGGCACAATTAATTATTGGATGAAAGGAATGCCAACGAAAAACGTTAATTACGACAAGAATAATTATGACGCAACGGGTACAGAACCTTCAGATTCTTATGATTACTTCTTTGGTGAAACTGTTGAAGTAATGGGTAAAGGTAATCTCGCTCTTGAAGGATATAACTTTGGGGGTTGGAACACAAATGAAGGCGGTACAGGCGATACATATAAACCTGGAGAATATTTCTTAATGCCTAGTGAGGATGTTACTCTGTACGCAGTATGGGATCTGATACCAACTTACAGCCTTACTTATGATGGAAATGGAGCTACTTCTGGTTCAGTTCCTGAAGATCCAAATAAATATTATGAAAACGCTCCAGCAAACGTACTTGACAACACAGGCAATCTTGATCTTGTAGGCTATAAATTTATGGGTTGGACTATTAATGATGATGGAACTGGTGAAGTCTATACAGCTGGAGACAGCTTCAACATGCCAGCTGATGATGTTACTCTTTACGCAGTCTGGGAGCTGATACCAATACCAACTTATAGCCTTACTTATGACGGAAATGGAGCTACTTCGGGTTCAGTTCCTGAAGATCCAAATAAATATTATGAAAACGCTCCAGCAAAAGTACTTGACAACACAGGCAATCTTGATCTTGTAGGCTATAAATTTATGGGTTGGACTTTTAATGATGATGGAACTGGTGAAGTCTATACAGCTGGAGATAGCTTCAACATGCCAGCTGATGATGTTACTCTTTACGCAGTCTGGGAGCTGATACCAACACCAACTTATAGCCTTACTTATGACGGAAATGGAGCTACTTCGGGTTCAGTTCCTGAAGATTTTAATAAATATTATGAAAACGCTCCAGCAAACGTACTTGACAACACAGGCAATCTTGATCTTGTAGGCTATAAATTTATGGGTTGGACTTTTAATAATGATGGAACTGGTGAAGTCTATAAAGCCGGAGATAGCTTCAACATGCCAGATGGAGATGTTACACTGTACGCAGTATGGGAACTGATACCAACTTATAGCCTTACTTATGACGGTAATGGAGCAACATCTGGTAATCCACCTGCCTCACAAATGTATTACCAAACAAGTTCCAAAGTAACTGTGCTTTCTAATACAGGCAATTTTAAAATCACGGGCATGTATTTTAATGGATGGAATACAGAATCTAACGGATCAGGTACTCATTATCTTTCTGGTGATCCGTTGACCATAATCACAACCGATGTTGTATTATATGCACAGTGGTCTGAGAGTATTCCTACCGTTGGCACAATAACAATTGAAAAAGTCATTACTGGTGATGAGCCATTGCCAGGAACGATATTTGAGTTTAGGATTATTGGATATGATGGAGAGGATTCATTTGTAATAAATGATGAGCCAATTTATATTGTTGGAAATGGTTCAACGTTGCCATATGAAGTTCCTGCAGGTTTAATCTGTGTTGAGGAAATAAACATTCCTCCAAATTATACACTCATCCCTGATGGTCCACGTGATGTCGTTTTAGATGTAGAATTTGGATTTGATCAAATTGTTAGATTCGAAAATGAGTACAAGGAACCACGAGGATCAATCACAGTCAACAAAACTTTGACAGGTGACACTCCAATACCAGACAGAACATTCACATTCAGACTGGTTGGCCCTGCTGGGGAAAAGAGCACAACTACAGAATTGTCTAGATTGGGAGCAGGTTCAGTAACTTTTAGTGGTTTGACTTATGGCACATACACTCTGACTGAAATTGGATTACCTTCAAACTTCTCAATTGTCAGTGGTAGCAATGTTCAGTTGATGATCCATGATGAAACGCCTAATGTAACTGCAAATATAACTAATAGATACACTGAACCAACACCTCCACCGCCACCACCAACTCCAGAAACTGGAGTCGTACGTGTACATTATATCGATACTGAAGAAGTTCTTCTCGATGACATATTTGAATTCTCTTCTCCAATAGGAAATAACTACAACACAGCAGCGAGAGATTTCGAAGGTAAGCAACTTATTGAAACACCAGAAAATGCTTCGGGAACAATCATTGATGGCGTAATCGATGTATTTTATGTCTATTCACCTGGTGTAGAACCTCTGTTTACACTTGAAGTAGAGGAAGAAACTCCACTTGGAGCACCAGTTGTTCCAGAAGAGGAAATTGTTCTTACTGAACCTATCCCTCTTGCACCGCTTCCACAAACAGGTCAATTGCCAGTAGAACTCTTTTATGGCTTAGGATCTGTGATCAGTATGATTGGAATAGCGTTTAGGAAAAGTTGGAAGAACAGGTAAAGTAGGTAAAGCAGGAAACAATTAAAGATTATGTGCATGGCGGGTCCGAAAGGACCCGCTTTAATTCTGCATATTATTCTTAATTACTCGTTCACAGCACATCTTTTGAACTTATTCTTTCCCTGATCTCCCTGGCTTTACCAGCGTTCTTTGCATCTGTTTCTTCCTGCATTCCCTGCATTCCCCTTCACGCCTATCTTTTCCTAACTGCTGCACTCGAACGAGTGCAAAACTAACTTCAAAGTAGTACCTTACTAGTAAGAATTTCAGATGTACAAAGACGCTAATAAGTTTCCTTCGGAAACTTAACTACGCGATTTTTTGCTTCGCAAAAAATTAGGTACCAATTTGTACCTGTCCCCAATCAGTACCTGTTCACATCCCCATCCATCTTGTATAATGTAAGAAACACTTAAAAGGAGGTCCCACCCATGTTCATCGAATTGACGCACAAAATGGAAGAGGAAATGCCAGTATACCCAGGAACGGAAAAGCCGGTCTTCGACAAGAGCTTTACCATAGAGAAAAATGGATTCGCAGAGACTCAGGTCAGGATGTTTTCACATACAGGAACGCACATGGACGCACCGGCACATATGGTGCTTGGAGGGAAGACGCTGGACGAATATCCAGTGGAACATTTCATAGGAGATGCTTATATGTTGGATCTGACAAATGGTGTTCCCGGGATAAGAGAACTCGAAGCGGATGCGGCATTGATTGAGAAATCGGATTTTATCATTATGAAGACAGGCTGGAGTAAAAAGTGGGGCATGGAGTCTTACTTCAACGATTTTCCGGTGCTATCAGAGGAGCTGCTGGATTATTTGCTTCAGTTTGACATCAGGGGATTTGGAGTGGATGCCATATCTGTGGATCCGGTCAGTACGACGACCTTCGACAATCATATGAAGATGTTTGCAAAAGAGTGTACTATTGTGGAAAACTTAAAGAATCTCGAAAGTATTCCACAGAAGAACTTTAAAATTATCATGCTGCCGTTATTAACTAAAGATAGCGATGGATTTAGCGCAAGAGTTGTCGCCGAGGTCTAGAAATACATCTTGAAACCAAACGGTAATATTTATGCTGAAAGCGTTGTGATATAATGAGAACAAAGATATTAAGGAGGATCACTCTATGAGAAAAAAGATAGCGCTATTATTAATGTCATTCATATTGATCATGTCATTGCCTGCGATGGGTCAGGATTATCAATCGGGCGCAGAGGCTTTATTTAAATACGGATTCATAGTCGGCGGAGACGGTGGCGATTTGATGACGGAGAGCCCTTTGACACGTGCACAGGCGAGCAAACTGCTTGCAGACATGTACGGAAAAAGCACTGAAGCAGCGTCATTCCAATATCAACCGATATTTAAAGACGTCTCCAGTAAAGATTGGTTTGCACGTTACGTAGGTTATGCTCAGAAAAATGGTTGGGTCGCAGGTTATCCTGATGGCACATTCAACCCAAATGCATCCATTTCCACTCGGGAATGGGCAACGATGCTTATAGCATCACTTGGTTATGAATATACATGGGACACAGTGATCACGGACATCCTATCACTCGGAATTGTTGTAAGTGCGGACAATCCTAAGAGCATGCTTCGTGGCGAAGCTTTTGAATCCATGTGGAAAGCTGTCAACACGAACCGAAAGGGTCAAACAATCACGCTCGGTCAGGAAGTAGGCAAGCTAGAAATGCCGAAACCAGAGCCTCCAAAAGAAGCTATAATTGACACCATTGAACGATACAGCCTTAAAGAAGTGGTGCTCGTTTCGAATGTGCCACTGAAAGCGGAAACTGTGATATTGCCTGAAAATTACAAAGTGACTTCAAGCTATGTACACGACCTTAAAGTCGTTGAAGTACAGTATGATTCCACAGCAAATAAGATTCTTTTGATCTTCAATCAACCGGTCCCTCAGCAAACGGACATCACTTTAGCCGTTTCTGGCGTTATGTCTGAAGATGGACTTGTGCTCAGGGCAGATGAGTTTACAACACTTGAAATGGTGGACCTTACACCTCCAACCATCAAATCTGCTGTGTCAATCGGTACAAGAACCATTAAAGTGAAATTCTCAGAACCGATGAAGAGTATTCAAGAGCAACAGTCCTATTTGGAAATTGATGAGATTCCACTTTTGTCATCATCTGATTTTACAATCAACAAAGGCAATATCGCGATTAAAAGTGTAGAACTCCAAAACAACAATCGTGAAGCCATAATTGAAACCTATACAGATTTGACTCCTACTGTGACACTTGAGACAAAAAATACCCTGCTCGATTATGCGGGATTCACAGTCGTTCAAAATCCAATACAATTATCTGTGGTCAAAGACGTTCAAGCACCACAAGTTGTTGGCTATGAAAATATCTCAGCAACAGGTGTGACACTCATTTGGAGTGAGGATATCCGTATTCTCAATGGACTACCGACCCAATATTACCACAGCAGTTCCACTTACATGGTGGATCAGACCGTCACATCAAGTAATGTGGATGGCAACAAACTCAGACTTGAGTTTACACGCAATTTCATTCCATCCGGTAAGACACTTGCTGTAGTCATGGCGAATGCTGTCACGGATTATTCCAACAATAAAAATACGATACAACAAATCGGTATTGAACTTGAGAAGGATACTACTTCGCCTTATGTGATTGGTAGTGCTACTCCGATCAGTGAGCAAAAGGTGAAACTCGTCTTCTCAGAACACATGAACAACCGCGAGGGACAAGTTCAAAGCAGACAAAACTATAAACTTCTGGATTCAAGCAGTGCTGATATCAGTTATAAGATCAACAGCATTTCTTACAAAGCAGAAACACAAACAGTGGAAATTATTTTCTCAGAACCGCTGATTGGAAATTACAGTTTGCAAATCAGTGGTCTAGCGGATTACTCTGGAAATCCACTTCAGTCGAATTACTATTCATTTGAGATGAAAGATTTCACTGCACCTATTTCCGCAAACTGGACAGCTAGATTATATGACCCGAAAACATCCGGTCAAATGCTTAAAATCAGATTTGACGAACCGATGGCGGTAGAAGGCAAATATTCTGTTCTTGATGTGGAAAAATACAGTATCAATGGAGTATCGCTTGATACACTCGATTCAAGCCTGCTCAGAATGGAAATGGTGGATTCAGGCACTTCACTTGAAATCTATTACCCTGGAGCTGTTGTAAGAGGCGGAATGGATTTCTATGCAGATGCCAACCAGACCAAAGAAACTCAGGATGACCTTGTCATAGCAAGAGTTGCAGATGCCAACAACAACTACATCACATCATTCTCTGCAGTAGTGGATATCGACAGCAAAGGTGCTCTTAAGATCGAGTCCGCATCATTGATTGAGAGAGATGTTGTCGAACTCATCATTTCAGATGCACTTGTTCAAGTTTCCACTTATGATTTCCTGATTGAAGGAAATGGTGAAGTTTACGGAGTTGCGTCATATGACCTGAGTTATCTCGAAAACAGAAAATCCAGATTGACCCTCAAACTCAACAAGGATGTGGTAGGCAGTACAGAAACAGTAACTGTTAAAGTAGTAGACGGTGGTTCGATGAACCGTTATGGCGAGATCCTTGATGCTAATGCAGCTCCAATAGCACTTAAAGACAGCATGGCTCCATTTGTTGCCACTACAAAGTTTGATGGTATAACACTGGATAATATCACATACACCCGTTCAACTGGAATTGTCAACATTCGTTTCAACGAGAATATCGATCCAAGAACGGTTTCACTACTTTCCTTCAGTGTAGCCAATTATATGGTAGAGGACATTTCGGTATCGGGAACAGATGTGAAAATCAAAATCTCCAGCATTGATCGTGACAAAGTTCAAAGATATGATTCAGTATTCCAAAACGTAGAAGTCAGAGATATGTCCGGAAACGGCGTCAAGAACCTTCTTTTACAGATTCAAAAAGTATATTAAAAAAATATTACAAAATAGGGAACTTTTACGCGTTTGCCTCCGTCTAAGCATATAGAGGAACAAGGGAGGCATCGCGTGATCGGACCAAGAGGAATTTTAGGATTTTTATTGATAGGAACCCTGATTATTTTAGGATCGGGTTGTTCGGATGAGAATATTGATGATGAAAACTTTTTGAGTGATGCTCATTTAGCGGTCAAGGAAGCTTATGGTGATTATTATTTGCCTAGCGTTTCAGTGAACGGAGAGGAGCTTGAGGAGCGTTTCGGAATTGACCTTGATGACGTGGAGTCATTTATCGCAGAGGTACCTATGATGTCCATTCATATGGATGTCTTTGTAGGAATCAAAGCCGAACCGGGCAAAGTGGATGCGATCTCAACGCTTCTTGAAGACTATCGCCGAGAGAAGATGTCTGAACGTGACCAATTGCCATCCAATCAGGAAAAACTTTCAAGTTCAGAAATTTATATCACGGGAGATTATGTTTTCCTTCTGATATTAGGTGAATCGGACAATGAGATTGCCTCGGGTGCCATAAAAGCTCTCAATAATTAAAATAATCAAGACGCTATGGGTGTGAATTCACTCATGGCGTTTTTTTATTTACAATTTGTTAATGATAATAGTTCTCAATAGCGTGATTATTATGAATTTTAGGGTATAGAAAGAACATACAACAAAGAATGAGGTTTTAAAGATGAAGAGTCTACTTGTGTTATCAAATTCAAACAATCCACTAATCAACCACGCTTTGGAAGAAGTTTTATTCAGCGGCTTTAATGCCTATGAGAGCATACTTTTTCTTTGGGTCAACGGACCTAGTGTGGTTTTTGGTCGTAATCAGAACCCATGGCGAGAAATTGACGTGGAACGTGCAATTAGTGAAAATGTGCGATTGATCAGAAGATTGTCTGGAGGTGGCACGGTATACCATGATCTTGGCAACCTCAATTTTTCTTTCATAGAACATCAGAGTGTCTATGATGTCAGCAGACATTTCGACTGGATTATCCAGGCCACCGGCAACCTTGGAGTCACGCTGAGCTTATCAGCAAGAAAGGATTTGCTCGCGGGGGGTAAAAAAGTTTCAGGAAATGCCTTTTATTTGAAGGGCAACCGTAGGATACACCACGGGACGTTACTTGTGGATGCGAATCTCGCTGATGCTAAACATTTGCTGAGGGCGAGTGATGAAAATCACATTGCAAAGTTCTCACATATCAAAAGTGTTGTATCCGTACCAAGTCCGATTGTCAATTTGAAAGCAATAAATACTGATTTGACAGTGGGAAAAGTCATCAATTCGATTGTTGACGTGTATTATCAAAAAAATGAATATGGAGTGGATGTCCTTGAAGCGAACCAGATACTCGAGGATCACAAAATACAGATCAGACAGAGTATGAATAAGTTTGCATCAGATGAATGGACATTCGGAGAAACACCCAATATGAACAAACAGGAGGTAGAAGATGCTACTAGACACTTACAATCCGCTCGTGGATGAAATGGTTCAAATTATGGACAAAGAAGGTAAAATCGTCAATCCCGATCTGATGCCGGATCTTACTCCGGAAGAAATGCTAAAAATGTACAAGACCATGAGATTCAGCAGAATCATCGATGAGAAAACATTGCAATATCAAAGACAAGGCAGAATGCTCACCTATGCACCGAACCTTGGTCAAGAGGCCGCACAAGTTGGCTCAGCTGCTGCAATAAAGCAGACAGACTGGGTGGCACCATCATTTAGAGAACTTGGAGTTTGGCTGTATAAAGGCGCACCACTTCACAACATATTCCTATATTGGTTCGGAAATGAAATGGGCATGCACATGCCAAAAGAAGTGAGGATCTTACCAGTATCAGTACCTATAGCATCACAAATGCAACATGCCACTGGACTTGCTTTTGCGGCGAGATACAGAGGACTCGATGATGTGGCTATCGCTTATGTTGGTGATGGTGGTACATCACAAGGTGATTTCCATGAGGCGCTCAATTTCGCGTCCGTTCAAAACACAGCCAATGTGTTCATCATTCAAAACAACCAATTCGCAATCTCCACAAGACGTGAGATTCAGACCAAAGCAAAAACAATCGCTCAAAAGGCGATCGGATATGGTATTCCCGGCATTTTAGTGGATGGCAATGACGTTTTCGCCATGTATGCAGTGACAAAAGAAGCTGTGGACAGGGCAAGAAGAGGCGATGGTCCATCATTGATCGAAGCATACACCTATAGAATGGGCGCACACACAACTTCTGACGATCCAACAGTCTACAGAAAAGACGAGGAAGTAGAAGTATGGAAAGACAAAGACCCGATCGACAGATTCAGAAAGTATCTGATCAGTGAAGGACACTGGGACGAAGATAAAGAAAAAGAATATTCGGATGAACGCGCGCAGTTCGTCAAGGAAACATTCGAGACCATAGAGCAATCGGGAGAAGTCCCTCTGGAAGATATATTTGATCATGTCTATGCTAAAAGAACACCGATTCTTGAGGCACAATATCAACTGAAAAAAGCGTTTTTTGAAAAGGAGGGGAAGTAAATGTCAGTACTCAATCTCTTAGAGGCAGTCAACATGGCCATGGATCAATCCATGGAGAACGATAAAAATGTAGTGGTATTTGGTGAGGACGTCGGCGTAGAAGGCGGTGTGTTCAGAGCCACTAAAGGTTTACAAGCGAAATACGGCATCGAAAGATGCTTTGACAGCATACTGGCTGAATCGTCAATTATAGGTTCAGGTATTGGTATGGCTATAAATGGTCTCAAGCCCGTAGTGGAGATCCAGTTCTCTGGATTCATGTTCCCGGGTTACAATCAGATCGTGACCCATGCCGCAAGAATGAGAAACAGAACTCGCGGTCTTTACACTGTTCCGATGGTTATCCGTATGCCTTACGGCGGCGGAGTAAGAGCACTTGAACATCACTCGGAGAGTTTGGAAGTCCTATTTGCACATACCGCTGGACTGAAAGTGGTCATCCCATCTACTCCATATGATGCCAAAGGCCTTTTAATGGCAGCCATTCAGGATCCGGATCCAGTGATCTTCATGGAACCGAAACGCATCTACCGTGCTTTCAAACAGGAAGTACCTGATGAGCCATATATGATTCCGATTGGAAAAGCCAAAGTTGTCAAAGAAGGTAAGGATTTGACAGTGGTCGCATGGGGTGCAATGGTCAGAGAAACCCAAAAGGCCATCGAAAAACTTGAGGCCGAAGGCCACAGCATTGAACTCATCGATCTTAGAACTATTTCACCGATCGATAAAGAGACCATCATCAAATCAGTTCAGAAAACAGGAAGGTTCGCAGTGGTGCACGAAGCCGCAACAACTTACGGTCCTGGTGGAGAACTGATCACAATTGTCAATGAAGGTGCTTTCCTTTACCTTGAGGCACCACCAAAGAGAATCTCCAGCATCGACACCATTGTACCTCTCCCTAAGGGTGAGCACTACTATGTGCCCGATATGGCGCTGATTGTGGAAGAACTCAAATCCGTACTCGAATTTTAGGAGGTAACGTATGTTTCATGTAAAATTTGCAGACATTGGAGAGGGCATTCATGAAGGCGTTCTCCTCAAAATGTTTTTTAATAAAGGCGACAAGGTGGAGGATGGCGATTCGCTGTTCACCCTTGAAACAGATAAAGTCAATGCTGAAATTCCATCGCCGGTTTCAGGGACTCTCAGCGACATAAGATTCAAAGTCGGTGACAAAGTCAATGTAGGCCAAGTGATTGTAGTCGTGGACGACGGTGAGCCAGGCCTCAGATCCAACATGAAGGAAGGCGAAGAACTGTCTGAAGCATCAGGTGAAGCATCAGGGGAAGCAACTACGGCTCCGGTACCTGAAGAACCAGAAAAAACAACCACAATCCCTGAGACCACACATCTTGAAAGCGTGGAGGAAGCAGGAAGTACATCGGTGGTAGGACAAATCGAAGTATCCTCTGATATGATTGAATCCAGTGGTGAAGGTTTTGAAGCTGCTGAAGTAGAATCAGTCAGCACAAAAATTCTCGCCACACCTGTCGCAAGAAAAATGGCAAAAGATCTCGGTGTGGACATCCAAAAAATAAAAGGCACAGGTCCACAAGGTCGTGTGATGAAAGCAGATATCAGTGCGGCTGCAGACCAATCGGCCACAGAAAAACAAACTACAGAGAAATCTAAAGATAAAGCACCACAAAGACAAAGCACTCCAAAACAGCCTATTCCTGAAATGGACCTAACGCAGCGCGTTCCGATGACCATGCTCAGAAAAACCATAGCAAACAATATGACACTTTCCAAATTTACCATTCCGCACACAGCTGTAATGGATGAGGCCGATGTGACAGAGCTCGTCGCATTCCGTACAAAAGTAAAAGCGCTTGCGGCAGAAAAAGGAGTCAAACTCACTTACCTCGCATTTTTCATCAAAGCGGTAGTAAATGGGCTCAAGGCTTATCCTTATTTGAACGCATCCCTGGATGAAACCAGCGATGAAATCGTACTCAAGCATTTCTTCAACATTGGAATTGCAGTGGATACACCTGAAGGACTTATGGTACCGGTCATTAAAAATGCAGACAAGCTCAGTCTCTTTGAGATTGCGAACGCTATAGAAGATCTGACCATCAGAGCCAGAGAACGTGCGCTTAAGCTCGATGAACTATCGGGTGGAAGTTTCACCATCACCAATTATGGTGCTGTTGGAGCAAGTTTCGGCGTACCGATCATCAAGTATCCTGAAGCGGGTATACTCGGTGTGGGAGCAATTGTCAAAAAACCGGTTGTCATTGATGATGAGATTGTCATTAGACAAATTCTGCCGCTGTCATTATCGTTTGATCATAGAATCATCGATGGCGCAGATGCAGGAAGATTTGTGATGACCGTAAAAGAGCTCCTCATGAATCCGGAACTTTTGCTGCTCAACTAAAAGGTAGGAGGAAGTTATGAAGCAATATGACATTGTCGTAATCGGCGGTGGACCAGGCGGGTATGTGGCGGCGATTAAAGCCGCCCAACTCGGCGCAAAGGTCGCACTGGTCGAAGAACATAAAATTGGAGGCATCTGTCTCAATTATGGTTGTATTCCCACTAAAACCCTGCTGAAAAGTGCAAGGGTCTACCAGGATCTACTCGAGAGCGCCAAATTCGGAATCGATATCCCGGGGATTGAAAACGCTACGATCAACTGGGAGAATCTCATGGGCCGCAAGGACCAGGTGGTGAATAAAATCGTAGGAGGGGTGGAGCAGCTTCTGAAACACAACAAAGTGGATGTAATCAGAGGAACAGGCCAGGCGATCGATGCCCAAACTGTAAAGGTTGGGGACGAGACGCTAAAGGCTAAAAATCTGATTCTCGCTACGGGTTCATCTGTTATGATTCCGGACATCGAAGGCATCCAGGATGCCATAGGTGCGGGCAAAGTCATCGACAGCACAGGGGCCATCGGTCTAAAAGAGCATCCGAAATCGATCACGATTCTGGGTGGTGGCGTCATCTCTGTTGAATTTGCAACGCTTTTCAGAAGTCTCGGTACGGAAGTGACTGTACTCCAGCGCTCCGACAAGATCCTGAAAAATGTCGATGAGGATGTCAGGAATACGATGCAGCGCCATCTTATTAATGAAGGCGTGAACATTGTGACGAACGTCACCTTGAACAAACTGGAAGGTGGAAAGGTATATTACACTGTGGACGGCGAGCAAAAGTCTGTCGAGAGCGATTTTGTGCTGGCAAGCCTTGGTCGTAAGCCTAACCTGAGAGGTTTTGAAAAACTGGATCTCAAGGTCGGTAAGCGAGGCGTGGAGGTCAGTGATCAGATGGAGACCAGCGTCAAAGGTGTCTATGCCGTAGGTGACATGTGTGGTAAAATGATGTTGGCGCATGTTGCGTCTGCCGAGGGTATTGTTGCGGCGGAGGCGATCATGGGCGAGCAATCGGTCATCGATTACAGGAAGATTCCATCGTGTATTTACAGTTTCCCAGAAGTGGGAACAATCGGATACACCGAGGATGAAGCTATTGAGGCTGGATTTGATGTGGGCACGAGTACGTTCCCTCTCAGTGCGAATGGCAAGGCCATGGCTGAGGGAGACACCACCGGTTTCGTGAAAATCGTTCACGATAAAAAATACGGTGAGGTTATAGGTGTGCACATTGTAGCATCCCATGCGACGGACATGATTGCAGAGGCGGCAGTGTCAATGATGCTCGAGGGCACCATTTATGACATCGCCAAAACTGTGCATCCGCATCCGACTCTTTCTGAAATCGTGATGGAGGCGGCACATGGCGCGGTGGACAAACCGATCCACATGATCAAAAGATAAATTCCAGGAGGTCAAAATGCAGGGACTTGAAGTTTTTTCCATGAAAATGCCTGAACTCGGCAAAGAGCGCAACATCAGAGTTTGGGTGCCAAGCACTTATGAAACGTCAGGCGACAAACGCTATCCGGTGATCTACATGCACGACGCTCAAAACCTTTTTGAGAGTGAGACGTCGTCATACGGTGACATCTGGGATGCACATACCGCAATTGAGGGATTGATGGCGGCGCATGGCTTCGATGGAGCGATTGTAGTCGGCATCGATCACGGCGGCAGCATTGTCAGACTGGATGAGTATTCTCCATGGGAGAGCGATCGTTACAATGAGCTGAAAGCAGCACTGGACATCGATAGAAATGTCGGCGGCGAAGGTGCGGCATATGGCGCGTTTTTGGTGAACACACTAAAGCCGTACATCGACGAGCGGTACAGGACATTACCTGATCGTGAGAACACGGCGGTGGCGGGCAGTTCCATGGGTGGAGTCATATCTCTGTATCTTGGCGTGACCTATCCAGAAATCTACTCGAAAGTGGGTGCATTTTCCACAGCGGGTTGGTTCAATAGCACGGAGCTCATAAATTGCCTGAAGTCATACAATCCGAAGTGGCAGACCAGATGGTACCTCGATGTGGGCACCAACGAGACGAGCAATCCTGAAAAAGAGGACTTCAACGTCATCTACATCGAGAGCACGAAATCCATCGTGGATACGCTGAAAAAAGCAGGTGTTCCCGAAACCCACATCAAAGTCGTCGTCGAAGAGGGCGGAATCCACAATGAAGTGGACTGGGCAAGACGTCTCCCTGCAGCACTTACATGGCTTTTTGAAATTACTTAACACAAATTAAATATGATTGTAATCTATCACCTATTGATTAGTGGGCTTGAAATGGTAAAATGAGATTTGACTCTAACCCAACTAATGATAATAGGTGATTTTTTATGAAAAATAGAAGACAAGTTATGATAAAGGTCGCGATGTTCATCATCGCGACAGTGGCATTTTGGATGATTGCAATCCTTGTGCTGAATGGATTTCCCTCAAAAGACAGGGAAGCAAAAATATCCAGTAGTCGTGAAGTGATCATAGCACCAAAGTCCGGTGATGCCGCAGTTATGGAAGTTCAAATTGAAGAGAGCCCAGCGGTTGAGGCAGAATCAGAGGTGGACTATGACCTCATATATTCCGAATTCTTGTCGAATTCAAGCTTCAGTAGCGGATTCGATTGGAGCCATTACGAGCTCGTGGACCTTAATGGGGATACGGACAAGGAAATGGTGGCGCTCAGAGGTAAAATCGCCTCACAGGCATTTACAGGGGACAAGGACTATACTATATCGGAACGCACCATGGGACAAATGATTATTTACGATCTAATGGACGGTGAAGTGGTGAAGCAAATTGAAAATCCTGTTTTCAGTGGACTTGGTGAGTTCAAGGGATCACAACTTTTCTACAATGTCTACAAAGGTGGGCTGGAGCATTTTTACCGTAGGGAAACATTTTTTACAACTTATGAGGACAAAGATTATTTGGCGGTCAGTATGCGTTTTGAATCGGACACCAGTGTTTTGACTCGACTTGAAGGCTATAGAATCAGTGCCGGGGGCGAACTTGTTTCTGATTTCAACCTGATCTATACCTCGATAATTGCAAACGGATCCGAAGACTGGAGATATAATGACACATCGATCTCCGAAGCCGATTACAAAAGTCTGGTTCAAAAATTCACTGAAGCCAAAGGAGCGTTTTTTGTTCTTGAGGATATGGATCCGAACAAGTTTGAAGGTGGTGTGTATGAAATCACTTCACTTAACGCGAGCTTGGTCCAGGGAGATCTGAGCAAACTGCCTGAGGCACCTCAAGCTGCTGAATCAACTGTCGAAGTGGTCTCAGAAAGTCTTGGTGTTATTGATATGTTCCTGAACACTGGATTTGTGTCAGATGGTGTTCAACTTGGAGTATTCACTTTTGATGAAATGATGAGCAAATATGGAGTATTCAACAGCAGTTATCGGGATGAATCAGATTCGACTCTTGAAACTGAGCCTATCCCTTATTATGTGTATGATGGCATCACATTCCAGACCAGTTTTGAAGCACCGGAAGGCACCATACTTACGGCAATGATTGAAAGCTTTGCAGGCATATCCACTGATGGCAACACTCATAAAAAAGAAGTGAAGGAAATCCTTGGAGAGCGGTATAATGAAAAAACAAGGGCTGAATTTGAGTTCTACCTGCCGCCGTCATATTCAGTGGTCCAGGGAAGCAAAGGTACTTTGATGATCGGTTACGATGAAAATAACAGGGTAATTGATTTGATTCTGACGACACCATGATGCTTTTTTACTTTTTCGCAAGAAACAGGTTGTGCACATTTCATTATTAAATTATAATGAAAGAAGTAATTGAAAAGGTGGAAGCAAATGAATCGATTAATGAAAGTCATTTACGCACTCGGCGTCATGTTGATGATTACTGTTTTGGTTGTTATCAATCTTCAGTACAAAAGTGCTGAACGTCTGATCCAGCAAGAATCGGAAACAAATGCAAACCTAACCCTGAAATTGATGCATCTGGATATAGTGAGTTTTATCGAAGACCAGGGCCATGTGCTCGATTCGGCGAAAGCATTTATTGAAGAAAACATCGATGGGGATAAGGCTATTATTTTATCATACCTGAAAAATGAACTTCAGATGAATCCACCATTCACTACTTTATATTATGGATCAAAAGACAAATGGATGATCAACGCGAGTGGTTTTGTGCCACCTGCGGATTTTGACCATAGACTCAGACCTTGGTATGAAAAGGCGGTAGAAACAGGACAACTGGTACTGACCGAACCTTTTCTCAATGCGTCACAAGATGCTTTCATCATTACAGTGGCGACGCCGGTGTATGATGATGCTGGCGAACTGATGGGCGTTGTGGCTGGGGATATTCCTGTCGAGAGCATGAAACTCTTTTTGGAAGGGCAAGGAACACTCAATAGAGGCGTCACTTACCTTGCAAGTGGAGAGGGCACCATAATCTACGCTTCGAGGGAAGCGGGGAGCAAACCATATCTATTATCAAAAATGAAGACACTTTATAATGAGATGCGTTCTGGAAGTTCCCTTGAAAATTATGATACTCAGCAATTGGTTTTAGAGGATGTGGAAGGTTATTTCCACTATCATGAAATAGAGAACTCGAACTGGAAACTCTACTCTTTCACACCGGCATCCGTTTTTGGTGCGAATTATACACGTTTCAGATGGATTGCCTTTGGCATCGGGTTATTACTGATCATTCTATTCTTAGCCTTATTTAGAGTACAGAGGACCATGATTGTCAAACCTCTTCTTGAACTTGAACAAAAGATTGAAGCAATTGACGTGGAACGTCATCCCGAATATCAAATAGAACTGAATTCGACAAAGGTCATGGCACCGCTTGTCGATAAAATAAATGACTTGCTCCTACGAATCAACAGCATGGTGGTCATCATCCAAGAAGACAGGGATGAGCTTCATTCACTGAATGAGGAGCTGGAGGCATCCATAGGACAACTGGTTGCGACTGAGCAAGAAGTCACCAGACAAAAGATGAATTTTGAAGCACTGTTCAGAAACTCACAGGATGCAATTGCAATGTTCAATCAGCACCATATGATCCTAGATGTGAATAAAAGTTTTGAGCGCCTTTTCGGTTACAAACGTCAAGAAATTCTAGGCGTGAACCTCGATGATGTAATCGCTAACGATCAAATAATCGATATGGCACGAGGACTTACTGATGATCTTTTCGACGGAAATCTGGTGAGAACTGAAGGCGTCCGTTATGGTAAAGGCAATCGTGCACTGGATGTAGCCATTCAAGGTGTCCCTATGGTATTTGACGGATTTCTGGTTGGCGGATACGGCATCTATACTGATATTTCAGATCGAAAAAAACGAGAAAATTATCTGACCTATGTCAGTACTCATGATGATTTGACGGATTTGTACAACCGTTCTTATTTTGAATCCATCCTCGAAACGATGAATACCGCTGAAAATATGCCACTTGGTCTCGTGATGATGGACGTCAATGGTCTGAAACTCATCAACGATGCATTTGGCAACGCAACTGGGGATGCACTGACGATGTGATTGCAAGAGTGGGTGGCGACGAGTTCGCCATCATCATGCCAAGAACGTCAATGGTAACCATTGAGAGTATTGCCCAGCATTTGAAAGAAATCTGCAATGAGATCAAAGTCGGAGAAGTAACGGTATCTGTT
>Ga0255398_1029_pt1 | contig 20757 bp, 7 predicted proteins | sample ANMaggSeSYBR01K3_FD_182119 | JGI IMG/M metagenome (GOLD analysis project Ga0255398, IMG submission 182119) | Sediment cell enrichment communities from methane seep in Santa Monica Basin, California, United Staets - ANME aggregate JGI... | ecosystem: Environmental > Aquatic > Marine > Cold seeps >...
AGAAAAATCGCAAAAAACAAAATATACCTATTGATTTTTTTTCCTTTGATTATTAAAGGATCGGGATTACCGATGTTAACATAGCCTGCCCAAAAATACGGATGACTAAACAATGGATCCGAACTTTTCAGATAATCTAATTTAGATAATCGCAATGCTTCAATTTTTGATTTTCCTTCAGCAAGATATTTGTAAAAAGATGTTATGATTTTAGCAGATTGATTGTCTTCAACTTTCCATAAAGTCATAACAACGCCAGGGCAACCTGCATATAAAAAACCCCTCGCCAGGCTCATTATCCCTTCTCCGCTGTTCAATTTCCCATAACCTGTTTCACAAGCACTTAAAACAACAAGGTGTGCATTAATATCCAATCCATATATCTCATAAGTATGTAACATCCCATCATCATCAGAATCATTTGATTGAGAAAACACTAAATTTGAAAACATTGGTCTTTCATTATTAATAATAGTGTGTAATGCAACATGAATTATATCATATTTTCCAGTTTCGTCTTTAAAAACTTTTTCCGTTGCTTCATTATTAAAATATAGATCACTATCAATAATTTCCGAAATATTATTTACTTCATCTATTGTGCCTTTAAGTACAGGGATATCCAAACTGCTTTCATTTGATTGTCTCAAAGAAGGATTTTTCACTGCAATATTATTTTCATAACTTTTTGCAAATGCGAGCAAGTTCGAGCATTCTTGAGCTTTTGATCCATAGTTTTTGAATAATAATGTTAATGAATATGAATACCCTATCGCATTTGTTTTTATTAAGTATGGGAGTTTATTATATTGTGTGATATTTTTTGCTGAATCGGTTAATAAAAGCCCGAAAGGAAGATATGATAATTTTTGATCGGGAACAATAATAATATTTTTATTTTCAATTATATTCTGAACAGGTAGAATTAATTTTTTATACAAATCGAATGAAGAACTTTTAATTTTATTTATACTTGCAGGTGAATTACAAAAAACCTTTGAACTTTCAGAAATACTTATAAGAGTTTTTAAGTTTTCATAGAAGCTGCTATTGATTTTTTGAGTATTAAGTACAAATTGGTTTTTATCAAATGCAAAAATATTTAATAAACTGTCCGAAATCACATATTCAATAATTGCCTGCTTATCATCTAACTTGTTTTGTATGCTATCTAAATCAGCTACATTCCATTTATATTTCAGTTCATAATAATCGTTGAAATTTGAATTGATATATGAAATAAGAGCATCTTTTTTCTTTTTTATCATAAAGATTTGATTTTCCCAGTAAGAAATTTTTTTCAAGTCAGGATTCAAATATTGTTTTTGTTTCATAATTAAATCCTTTAAATCAAATAATTCCTGACGAATTTCATTTTCCTGTTGCTGTAATGAATCCGGTATATTTCCAATTTTTTTTGCATCCGTGTCTTGAATTGAAGCTAACAATAAAGCAGCTTTACTTTTTTCAGCTAATTCAAAAGATTTTCGCTTGTAAAATTCATTTCCGGTTAATTCGTATAATGCTATTGTCACCTGAATAGCATTATTAAAAGTAGATTTTTCTTTTTCCGATAAAACTAATTTACTCTCTTGATTCGGATAAGATATTCTGATTTTATGAATGATATCAATACTATGTTCAAAAGTTTCAAGAGATTTTTTCAAATAATTAATTTCCTCACTTTCATTCAGTTCAGCCGACAATTTCCATAATGCAACCGCCTTTTTTTTCATTATCGGCAAAAGTGTAAAATCAGATAAAGATTTGTAGCCCGGCTTCGGATTAGCTAATATTTCGGTTTCATTAAAATCTTCAATAATTCCGATCAATGCTTTTTGATAATAATCTAATGAAAGTTTGTAATCACATTCATTAAAATAGAAATCACCTAATGATGATAATATTATTGACTGTTTTGGATGTTTTAAACCAAAATTACTTTCTGCAATTGAATGAGCTTTGTTAAGAAACTCTAACCCCTTGCTTGTTTGTTCTTTCTCAATACAAAAATTCCCATAATTAAGATAAGTAATAAGCAGTTTATAGTGATCATCTCCGACTTTTTCTTTCAATGTGTTTATTGCAATTTGGTAATATTCTTCAGCTTTTTCCGGTCTATTAAGTTTAAAAAAGCATTTTGCAATATTCGAATAAATGGAAGTTAAAGGTGTAATATTTTTCTTATTACAAACACTTAAACCTTTATTCAACATTTCGAGAGCATTATTATATTCGCATTTCGATAAATATATACAACCAAGATTATTATAACATTTTGCCAGGAAATCAAGTTTTGGATTTTTATATTTATTTGTGATATAAATCGCATGTTTATAGTATTCAATAGCCTTTTCATTATTTTTTCTTGAAGAAAAATATTTTCCCATATTCAAATAAACTGTTGCAAGTTTTTCGTCTTCTCCTTTTAAATTATGTGAATAAATTTTTTCCGCTTCCGAAAAATTATGAAATGCTTCATCGTATTTGCCTAATTTCATACATAATACCCCTAAATTTACAAGGTTTATTCCAATCCAGGTAAAATCATTCCCCATATATTTTTTGTTAATTTCAATGGCTTTTTTTATACAATCCATTGATTTATCAAAATCACCTGTTTCTTTATATAATGTTGAAATATTGTTGTAAAAACTTGAAATATTTTTATCAAATTTCGGATGCAATGAAAGTGAATTTTCGATTGCCATTTTATAATATTTTTCTGCCTTCGAATATTCATATCTGTATTTATAATTTAATGCAATAATATTATAACATGTTGAAAGTAACTTTTTTTCATCAAAAGAATTATTTTGATTATTCGAAATAGCTTTTTTTGTTTCGGCAATTGATTGGTCGTATTCATGTAAATACCATAACACATAAGATGACAATAAATATATCTTGGAAACAAGTAAATTGGAGCTGTCTAAATGTTTCTTGCATTCTGAAATTGCTTTCTTAATCTGAAATTTTGTTGAATCAACATTTCTTTTTGCATAATAGAAATATTGTCCTTTAGCATAAGTGCATTCCACATATTGCTCCCATAATTCATTAGCTTTAAACACCGGATTTGATTTATTCAGATAATAAAGAATGCTATCAAATTTCATTTCCGACATTAATAATCTAACTCTTTTTAAATAATTTTCAGCAACAATGATTTCTTTGTTTTTTGTAGGAATATTTTCATTCGGATTCTGAGAAAAGCCTAACGATAGGTTTATTATCAAAAAACAAAAAAGTATTGCTATTTTTTTATTGATTTTTATATTTATCAAATGTGTCAAAATTACATATTTTTTAAAAAAAATATTATACAAATATAATAATTAAAAGTAAGAGTTTTCAAAAAATATTGAGTTTTTTTTATATTGATTGGTTTTTTATTTGTTGATGAAAAAATCGCTAAAAAACACATTGAAAACACTCCAAATTTTTAGATTTCCGAGGCACGAAAAAAGATTGAAAACTCAAACATGTTTTTATAAATTTTTTTCCGAAAAAACATATTATTTTTCTCATATATGAAAAAAATGAAAAATTTTTTTCTCGTTGTATCACTGTTATTTACAAAGGTTTTTTTGGTGTTTCCCAAAATAAAATCGCTAACAAAATTCAAATTTTGGTATTAATAGGTAGAAAGCAAAAAAAAATGATTGAAAAAACCGGTGAAAAATGCCAAAAAAGTCAAAAAAAACCAATCAAATAAATGCAAAAATAAATGCAAAAAAACCATGAATAATTACACTTTTTAATGCGGAAGCAGAAAAGCTTTTAATAGAGTATGCATAACAATTAAATGTATTTAAAATGAAAAAATTTTATTTATTGGAAAATTTACATCAATTATGTAAGCACATTCCTGATCCTCCTGATGAAGATAACAATGAGGAAGATCAAGATGAAGAACAAACGCCACCTCCTTAACCGGAATTTTATCGTTAAAGGTTTTTTATGGGGGGAATAAATTTTTTTCCCCCATAATATTGCAATGAAGAAACAAATTAATTGATGAAAAAATAAATAAATGAAAAAACTATAATGAGAAATTTAAAAGTAAAAAGCATTGATTGTTACGAACTTTCATATTTGACGAATCCGGTTAAAATAAATATTGAAATTGGAAGAGAACTTAATTCAGCAACATTAGTTAAATTAAACGATGGAAGTTTGAGAAAGGAGGAAATTGATTCTTTTTCTACACAAATCGGAACTAATACAAATTTGGTTGGAAAAACATTAATAATAATGACAACACTTTGCAATGTACAACAACGTAGGTACGAAGCTAATATGAAAATAACAATTAGTGGAGGAAGAAAAAATTGGGTACATGAAATAAAAAAGGAAATTCAGCCGGCAGGAAAATATTTTTTTTATTCAGCCGAAATAGATTTTATTTAAAAAAAAATATAATGAGGGAAAGAAATAGATTTGAAAATGCAGGCAGAAATGCGGTAATAGCCGATTTAGAATCTTATAATTGGACTATTGTAAATAAAACAGCTAATTCTGTACATAATGTTCTCATGGCTATTAAAGGAAATGAAAAACTTGTTGTACTTATATCAACGATAGTTGAAAATTTACTACCGGATACAAATTCCGAATCGTATATAAGTTTCATACAAGCTAAGATGTTTAAAGGCGGAACAATAATGTATGAAGCAAAAGTATATTTAGATAAAATGTTAAAATTAAAGAATATAGAGTTTGTGAAGATGAGTGTGTGAGAGTCTTGGATGTCAAATTTTAATTTGACTAAAGTTTCGCGCCAAATTTAAACAAATAATCAATAATCAATTACTTACATTCCCTAATCAAAATATTCCTTTTCAAGCTGTTTCAGATTTTGGAGTGTTCCCTTTAAGATGATTTTTTCTCCATCGGCCATCATGGTACACTGATGGTTCTTTCGTTCCACTTTTCTCAAAAAGTTCAGATTAATGATATTAAACCGGCTTATCCTGAAAAACTGTTCTTCAGGTAAAAGTTTACAAGCCTGGTTCATATTAATAGTTATTAGTTCTTTACGATTATTTAATAAATACAACTCACAATAATTTCTGCTTGCTTCAAGATAAATAAGTTCATCGGGATGAATTAAAATAAAGCCTGTACCGGTATTAAACTTGAGCGGTTGAGCTGACGTTATCTTATCAAATAAACGATCAAATTGCTGAGGTTTAGAATTCTGATCTTTTAAATTACTTATCTTTTGTATTGTATTTTTCAACTCATAAGCATTGATCGGTTTTAGTAAATAATCGAACGCAGCATATTTAATGGCTCGAATTGCATATTTTTCAAATCCGGTTGTAAAAATGATATGCGGTTCATACTCACTACTTCTTATTGACTTTACTACATCAAATCCGGTTTTTTCAGGCATTTGTACATCAAGAAAAAGAATATCAGGCTTTAGATTATTAATCTCAATAATAGCCTTTTGGGAATCGGTAAAGCAGTCGAGTAGTTGAATTTCCTTAAAGTCTCCCAATAGATCACATAAATAATCAACAGCCTTTTGCTCGTCATCCACGACAATAGCAGTAAACTTATTCTTTTCCATGCTTTTTTTTAGCATAATTTGAATTTGGTTTTGGAGTGCAAGATAGTAAATTATTTGGTAACCATATACAGCCGGAAGACCGAAGTTGGAAGACCGAAGTCGGAAGACAGAAGACGGAAGACCGAAGCCGGAAGACAGAAGTTGGAAGACAGAAGTTGGAAGACCGAAGTCGGAAGACCCAACTTCTGACTTCTGTCTCCTGACTTCAATCTTATTTCACATTTGTAAAATTAATATCCCGTTAATCAATAAATTTATTATTTTTGAAAAAAATATAGAACGATGATAAAATATTTATTTTTAATATTGCTTGTATCGTGCTCCTTAATAAGTTTTACACAAAGTACCGCCGTGCCTTTTACCCTGGAAGACCGCGACCGTATTATGCGAACAGAGCAGGAAATAAAATCGCTGCGTAATGAGATTAACGCAAGATTCGAAAGTATGAACACAAAGTTCGATACTAAGTTCGAAAGTCAGCAGCGACAGATTGATGATATTAAAACAATGTTCAAAGCACAAAACTCCTTACTTTACTGGGCTTTTGGAATAATTATTACAATTGTTTTGTTTACGCTTGGCTATACCATCTGGGACAGGCGTACTGCTTTAAAACCTGTACAAAGAGAACAGGAAAACCTAGTAAAGGCACTACGTGAGTATTCAAGGAAACATACCGATCTATCTGAAATATTTAAAAAAGCGGGCGTGTTGTAAATACTTATGAGTCCGGTCTAAAAACTCATTTCACGCAAAGACCGGAAAGTTTTAACGCAAAAATCGCGAAATATGTTTGTTTAAAATCAATACTTTGCGTGTTTTGCGATTCGTCTGCGAGTTTTGCGTGAACCATTTTAACACTTATTATACAGGACTCACTTATCCTTTTCCAAGCTTTTTTAGTTTATAACTGAAATTCAAAGGTATTAAAATCCTGACTTTTGTACCTGCCGGAATATTCTGTTTATCAAAAAGATCAATAATCTCATACTTGATTTTGGTATCATTATATTCATTAAATAATTTAAAGTAATTGTCCATTATTTTCAAACCAAAGCCGGTTGAGTTTTTCGACACTTCTTTTGCTTTTTCCCGTCCGATACCATCATCTGTTATTTCAAAAGAGATTGAATTCTTTATTTTACTAATTTTGACATTTACCAAACCCTTGCCTTTTTTATGCTTGATACCATGTTTGATAGCATTTTCAACATAAGTTTGCAAAATCATTTTGGGAATTTTTTTAGAAATGTCAATGTTATTTTCAATTTTGATCGAATAATCAAACTTATCCGAAAATCTCAGTTTTTCCAGTTCAAGGTAGCTTTCAAGATAATTAATTTCCTCTTCCAACGTGCGGGTGATCTTATCGGAGGATTCCAGTATGTTTCTTATCAGTTTTGAGAACTGAATAAAATGCGGGTAAGTTTTTGGATTTTCCTTACGGATCATGGAAGCAATGGTATTAAAAACATTAAAAGTAAAGTGCGGATCTATCTGATTACGAAATCCCTTTAACTGTAAATTAACTATTTGGTTACGAATGCTTTCCTGCTTTTTGATTTGAATAAGCTGAAGTTTGCGTATTAAAACTATGAAAAACCAAATACTCAGATAAATACCCATGTAGATAGGAAAGCGTAAAAGAGCAAGCGGATTGTTGAAATATTGGAGGCTTACAAACTCATTATCCGAATAAAAAAACAATGTAGGCCTGTCGTCTCCGTTTAAAATTATTGAAAATTCATAGAAATTTATTGGAAAATGATGCATAAATATTACAGGGTGTTTAAAATCAGTATCTGAAATTAGCAAGCCGCCTTCGGTTTCAAAAATCCATTCTTCGGTTTCGTTTTTATCAAGATCAATGTATATTGGAGCATTAGAAGTGGGAAAGCTAAGTTTATGCTCACTGATCAATTGAAATTCCTGATCAAAGACAGAGATAAACCCTTTAGCATCGAAAACATTAAATAGTGTTTTTCCTTTGTTTTTTGTAATATGAAGAGAACGTGGTATTCTTGAGGATTTTGGAAATTTATGTTCCCTGATAATTTCGCCTTTAGTATTAACAAGAAATAATTTCGGATAATTGTCTTTTGGCCCTGTATGATTATAAAAACCGGCAAAGAAATTAGAGTCATTAATGGAAACCGGCAATACATCTAATTTGCTTCTAAAACCCGGGAATTCAATCGGTTCAAATAATAATTTCAATCTGTGATCAAAAGCCATTAGCCAGGTACTATAGTCATTAAAATCATAACCAAGGCTGTCACTTATCTGTCCTGCAGCAACCATACCTCCACAAATTTCCATTTTACAGTCCCTATTAAAGTCACAAAAGCTTACCTTATCATGTAATGTGTTTCCGTAATCTTCCGACTTAATAATACTATCCCTCAATATATCATAAATAAATAAGTTTCTTGGAAATTTTGACTTACCAGAATTAATCACAAAAAACAAGTCTTCTTTAGCATCTCCATTAATATCCTGAAATAATATATTGAGAATTGAATAATCAGGCTCGGCATATTGATGGCTAAGGGTGCAAACCATTTTATTATTGTAAATAAGTGGACTAATCGTATCCATTGGTTCAAAGCAATACAAAAAAACAGTATCATTTCTTTCATAAAAAGCATAAACCTCATCAAAACCATCATTATCATAATCACCACAGCTAAGGCGTTCTCCTTTGCCTGCAATATCAGCATGAGTATTCCATTGGTCAACAAGGCCACCATCCCAGGTTCTTACATGAAATGAATGCTTTCCTTCAGACTCAAAAGAATAGACTTTCTCACTAAAACCATCATGATCCAAATCATAACAATACACTCTAGTATTAGTTGTTGAGCCCAATTTACCGGAATCAACAATGCGTATTTCATATTTATTAAATATTTCAGGAAGAAAAACTATCACAATAATACTTAATACAAATGCAAAAAAGTACGGTTTAAGAAAATATATCCTAAGATTTTTTACCATGATTTGAATTGCAGTTTAAAACTGCTAAGATATAATTTTTTTCTATTCGTACAAATGAAAAAAACGCTATGTACTTTAAAAATTGCTGTTGATACTTTTAAAGTGGGGGTTGGGACAATGGTTTGAATATTACTTGATTTTGCTTATTTGTAGTTATAATTTTACCGACTAATTAATATATTTAATAATTTAAAATGATTATCTTATGAAAAAATTAAATTTTTTAATCAAACGTATTGCAATAATACTTGTTGTAACTTTTATGTTATTTCAAATAGAAACAGTTATTGGACAAAATAATCCTAAACCTCCTTACCCGATAATCTTCGTTCATGGGTGGTATGGGAATGATGAATCCTTTGAAGATTGGATTGACTTTTTCGATGATAACAATTTTGGATGGGTAAATGGCGGAACAATTGATGTTTGTCTTGACAATATAAATGAGACTTTAATGGACCCTGTTGGTGATGCAGAAGTTAATTTGGTAACACAATCAATTAATGAAGCTGATTACTATTTTATTAATTTTCATTATAATGACAATGGTGACTCACACCCAGATAATGACTTTCTTACACTTCCCATTTTAAACACCAATGAATTTATTGATATTATTATTCATGAACATTGGCCTATTATTGGAGGGAATGATGATATCCATGCAGGTGATATTTTAGCTATTCGGGAAGAATTTTGTAAAGTGCTTGCAGTAAATGATAATACAGTATCTATTCAAAGGAATCAATTTGAGTCAGTTGCTGTTTGGCAATGGGGTGATCCATATGTAAGAGTAAGAATAATTTCAAATAATTCCAACCAATCTAGTATAGTTAAAACAGGATATGGATTAAAAAAAGCAATTGATTTAGTCACAACCACAAACTCCTGTGAGAAGGTTATCCTTGTTTGTCATAGCATGGGAGGATTAACTGCACGTGAATATGTCCAAGGAGATTATTTTGATGAGGAGAATCCCGATGTTGCTTTAATAGCAACATACTCCACACCACACATGGGAAGTAATAAAAGCGATACGGACGATTTAGCAAATTATTTCGGTTTAAATTTCGACTTAAGAAGTGATGCTGTAAGAGACCTTAGGTATCGTGTTGAGAAGGAAGAACTCGGACCACCATCTGATGAGGACAATGCACCTTATTTATTTGGAGGGCTTGAAAATCACCCAGATTGGGATCCTGATTTTAAATGGTATAGCCTTGATGTTAATTCTAATGGAAATATAGGTGATAATGTGATTGGTCTAAACACTAAAATTTGGCCGGATATTCCTTTACACTGTGTAATAGGAGAACACTTTATTCCTTTACCAGATTATCCATTTTGGATTTCAACAGGAGATGATGGTATTGTTAGAACAGATAGACAATACCCTTCTGACGGAATTGTACCAAATAACAGATTAGAAATATTTACATTTGAATTATATGGTGCACCATTCCCTCTTTATAAAGCTCATATGCGCACTCATAAACAATTTCCAGATGTAATGATCGCTTTGGATGAACCGGATGAAATTGATTTAGCATATAAACTATTTCCTAACAATTCATATCATGGATTTATAACCGATCAAGCAGATCAGGCAGAATTGGATGATGATTGGTATAAATTTGAATCTGATGTAAGTGGTAATATTGAGATTGAATTAACGGGTTGCAATCCTGATTATTGGGCACTTGAAATATGGGATGAGAATGAAAACTATGTAATCGGATTGACCCATAATAGCGGACTGAATACTGTCTTGATAAGCAATGTTACTGAGGGCGATTTATTTTATATCTGGGTTTATAGCCAGGTATATCCCGATAGTTGGACAAATCCATATACTTTATCCATCTCAACTACATATACTCCTGTTTCTATACCCTATTTAACTTTGGGAACTGTTGATCCAACTTCGGGAACTACGGATGATAATTTTGAGTTTTCTGTAACTTATATTGATCCAACCGGCAGTGCCCCAAACAGTGTTACACTTTATGGAGAAAACTGGGATTATTCAATGACAGCAAACGGCAACAATTATGAGGAAGGTGTTGAATACTTGAAAACCTTATCATTTTCTACACCTGGCATTATTGAATATTACTACGAGGCTGAAACAAATAATGGTGATATTGTGAGATATCCGGAATCAGGGTATTTGGAACTTAATATTATTGAAAGTGTTGCCGGATGGGAAGTTGATGTTGCTGAAGTCGATGCATCACCAAATTATCTTGAAAATGGTGGAATTACTAATGTATCTGCCAGTGTACACAATAACAGTAATTCACCTGATAAAATATACATTGATCTTTCATATACTTTTCAATTGTTTTCTCCTTCCGGTAATTTGCTTGAAACAGAAACAGGTACAATACCCACAATCAATCAATCCCAAACAGTTAATGTAAACAAAAGCTTCAATTTGGGAGGAACAAATGGTGTTTATACTATAAACTTTTCTGTTAATCCCACAAAAGACAATAATCCAGCAAACAATTCAGGGTCTGATGTGGTTATTGTTGGACAGGAAGGCCCATCTCATCAGTTTTATATAGATGGTGATGAAGCATGGGTGGCTCTCGGCAATTCTCCATATCCAAATTGTCATTCTTTTAATGGAGATAATTATTGTGTAACATATATTTCAAGTTCATCAATTCAGGTAACGCAAAATGGAGGTTCACCAAAAACTATAAATAATCATGACTTCAGGGAATTTAATTCCGGGCAAGTAGCACTTATTGTCGAAGGAATTAATACAGTAGGGAATAATTATGTATTTATAAGTTTTGGGGTACAAAACCCTAACTATGTTTCATTTGAGCAGACTGAAATTTCATGCTTTAGAGGCGATGAAATTTGTTTTGAAGCTAATTGCTCTTCAAATACTTTCACAGGAGATACACCTGACTTTTATAAAAATTCCTATATTGATGATTGGTTTTCTGACGTAGATCTTAGTAATGGGAATCATACAGCAATGTATAAATTTAATATTCCAAATGATGCAAGTTATGGTGAACATGAATTTTTTATTGGATGTGATTTGGCAGGAGCTAATGAAAAATTTCTTCGAGAGCTTAAAATAAATGTTATTGAACAACCTCCTAATATTGTCTCTTTAAGTTCTTATTCTTTTTCTGCTGATGATTTAATTACAATTTCCGGTAATAATTTTATGAACAGTGGCATTGTAAAATTCGGAACTGTTCCGGCGAATACAATTAACAATTGGACAAATTCATCTATAATATGTATTGTTCCGGAAGGGATACAAAATGCCGGTGTTTACGTAATTACTAATAGTGGAACAAGTAATGGTGTGTCATATCAAGTAATAAGTAGCACCGGTGATCCTGAAGTTATTCAGCCTGTACCTGATCAAAGTATGAATGGAGGAAGCACATTATTGGCGGCAGATTTTAATAATGTTTTTTGGGATCCCAATGGAGATGATTTAACTTATGATGTTCAATATTCAAGTTCAAATCTTACACACAATTCTGATTTTGCCACAACTGGACTTTTGTATTTAACCGCAGCAGAAAATGCTTCAGAAACTATACCTGTTACAATAAGTGCAACTGATGATGATAATGTAACAGTAACTGATGATTTTAACATTCAAATTATCATGAATATCCCACCTTTAGCAGCCGACTTTACTGCTGATGTAACATATATAATTTTAGGTGAAAGTGTTCAATTTTCTGATTTATCAACAGGTGAGCCAACTTCATGGCAATGGGATTTTGAGAATGATGGTACTATTGATTCGGAAGAACAAAGCCCGGAGGAGTGGATTTACACAGAACCCGGAACTTATTCTGTTTCTTTAACTGTTAGTGACGGAACAAATCAAGATACTGAAATTAAGGAGGATTATATTATTGTTTTAGATGAAGGATTAGTTGCCTATTATCCATTTAACGGTAATGCAAACGATGAAAGTGGAAATGGAAATGATGGAACAGTAAATGGAGCAACACCTGCAACTGATAGATTTGGAAATACGAATAGTGCTTATGAATTTGATGGAATTGACGATTATATTCTGATTGATGATAGTCCATCACAAACACTCTCTGAGGAGTTATCTATCAGTGCGTTTATAAATCTTGAAGACATCAATAATTATAAAGTTATTGTTGCAAAATTTCACCATCAAACAAATAATAGAGAATATCAGTTTTCCGTAAGTAGTGAAGGCCAATTGAGGTTTTATTGGTCTGCTAATGGTGATCCCGAACAGCAAGCATTTTACTTTGGCAACTCCATTTTACAGATTGATTCATGGTATCATGTAGTGATAGTTTTTTCAAATGGTAATTTAAAATTCTATATAAATAACCAGTTAGATTTTGAAGTTACATCTTCTATTAATTCAATATTTGATAGTGATTCAAAGCTTTCAATCGGAAGTGATTATCATCAGAATTTATATTATTTTAATGGTTTATTAGATGATATTCGGATATATAATCGTGCCCTTAGTGAAATCGAAATTCAGGAATTATATAATTGGTCTCCGTTAATTGCTGATTTTACTGCAAATTCCCTTCAGGTTAATCTAGGGGCTACTGTTAGTTTTACTGACCTATCCGCAGGCGACCCAATCTCCTGGCAATGGGATTTTGAAAATGATGGTATAGTTGATTCCGAAGAACAAAACCCGGAATGGATTTACACCGAACCTGGAACTTATTCTGTTTCTTTAACTGTTAGTGATGGAATAAATACTGAAACTGAAATAAAAGATGATTATATCATTGTTGAAAATACAACATGGCAATGCGGCGATCCCTATACCGACCTCCGCGATGAACAATCTTACAACACAGTACAAATTGGTGACCAATGCTGGATGGCTGAAAACCTTAATTATGAAACATCTAATAGTTGGTGTTATAATAATGATCCTGAAAATTGTATTGTTTACGGTAAGCTGTATGATTGGAATGCAGCAATGGGGGCCTGCCCTGCTGGCTGGCATTTACCAAGTGATGATGAGTTTTGCACAATGACAACAGTTATTGATCCAACAGTTAATTGTAACTCAACCGGCTATATTGGTACAGACGCTGGTGGCAAAATGAAAACAACGGGCACACTTCAGGGAGGTGATGGTTTATGGAACGAACCCAATACCGGAGCAACAAATGAAAGCGGCTTTTCTGGACTTCCAGCAGGAGGCTATGGCAATGGCTCATTTGGCAACCTTAGCTATGGTGCTGCCTTCTGGTGTTCATCGGTGAATGGCTCGACTCGATGGCGCTGGGAAATGGTCTATGAGGAGGCACGCGTGAATCGAAACAACTACTACAACCCAGTGTACGGGTATTCTGTCCGTTGCCTCAAGGATGAAACCATAAACCAACCCCCCGACCCACCTTCTTCTCCCAATCCGGAAGATGGAGCAGAAAACCAATCAATAGAAATTGATCTTTCATGGACATGTTCCGATCCTGAAGGCGACCCATTAACTTATGATATTTATTTTGGCACAGAAGCTACACCCCCGCTTGTATCAACAGGCCAAACAGAAACAACTTATGATCCGGGAACATTGGAGATCAATACAGAATATTTCTGGAAAATTGTTGCTCATGATGACCACAGTAATACAACCGAAGGAGCTGTTTGGAATTTTATTACTGAAACTGAAGGCCATCAACCATGCCCCGGAATACCGACAGTAACTTATGAAGGACAAGTTTATAATACAATTTTAATTGGCGGCCAATGTTGGCTAAAAGAAAACCTTAATGTAGGAACTATGATAAATGGTAGCCAAAATATGAGTCCAGATGGTATCATTGAAAAATACTGCTACGATAACAACCCTGCTAACTGTGATGAATATGGTGGATTATACCAATGGGACGAAATGATGCAATATGTAACTACACAGGGTGTACAAGGGATTTGCCCAGCAGGTTGGTATATTCCAACTAATGACGAATGGAAAATATTGGAAGGTGCAGTTGACAGCCAATATCCTGTTGGTGACCCGATTTGGAATTCTCCTGGATGGAGAGGTTATGATGCCGGTTTAAATTTAAAATCAACAAATGGCTGGTATTCTCGCGATAACGGAACGGACCTATATGGTTTTACAACTCTTCCCGGCGGTTACCGCAGAGCAGATGGTAATTTCAGTTCTCTTACAAACGTTACTATCTTTTTGACTTCGAGTGAGGCCAATGCATCTTCCGCATGGAGAAGAGGTATGGATTATAATCACGATGGTGTAGACCTTGATTTCAGCAATAAGAGCTACGGTTTTAGTGTTCGTTGCTTGAAGGATGAAAATATACAAACTATTACAACCGAAGCTAATCCTCCTGAAGGTGGTACAACTACAGGAGATGGAGTTTATTCAATCGGTACAGAAGTAACAGTTACAGCAACTCCAAATACTGAATGGGAATTCATTAACTGGACAGAAGATGGAGTTGAAGTTTCTGTCGACCCGGTTTATACATTTTTTGTATCGGGAGATGTTACATTAGTAGCAAACTTTGAATACTTCCCTATTTATTATATTGTAACGACAGGAGCAAACCCCCCTGAAGGTGGTACAACAGCAGGTGATGGAACTTATGAAGAAGGAACTCAGGTAACAGTTAATGCTTATCCTAATACAGATTGGGAATTCATTAATTGGACTGTTGATGGTGAGGAAATTTCAATACTTCCTGAATATACTTTTAATTTAGAGTGTGATATTCATTTAGTTTCTAATTTTGAATATCCACCTCCTCAATTCGGTACAATCTCAGGTATTGTAACAGAATTAGAAACAGGAAATCCGATTGAAGGTGCATTGGTAGTTGTTGAAGGAACTGAATTATCTGAATTAACAGGATCAGATGGAACATATTCTATAGAAGATGTGGCAGTAGGGGTTTATTCTGTTACAGCAAGTGCAAATGGATATTATTCATTAACAATACAGGATCAAGAAGTTATTTCCAACCAAACAACAATTGTTAACTTTAGTTTGACTCCAGAAGGAACATTTCCCCATTTCCCATTTGAACCTGGTAATCCTGCTGATCCAGTTTGGTCAATATATTTATCTGAAAGCACTTTAGATGAGTTGGATTTATTAAATAATCGTAAAGAACTAATAACTATTAATATGAACCAGGCTTGTAAACTTTTACCTGAAGAACAGTTTTTCAGGATAAGCCGGTTTAATATCATTAATCTGAACTTTTTGAGAAAAGTGGAACGAAAGAACCATCAGTGTACCATGATGGCCGATGGAGAAAAAATCATCTTAAAGGGAACACTCCAAAATCTGAAACAGCTTGAAAAGGAATATTTTGATTAGGGAATGTAAGTAATTGATTATTGATTATTTGTTTAAATTTGGCGCGAAACTTTAGTCAAATTAAAATTTGACATCCAAGACTCTCACACACTCATCTTCACAAACTCTATATTCTTTAATTTTAACATTTTATCTAAATATACTTTTGCTTCATACATTATTGTTCCGCCTTTAAACATCTTAGCTTGTATGAAACTTATATACGATTCGGAATTTGTATCCGGTAGTAAATTTTCAACTATCGTTGATATAAGTACAACAAGTTTTTCATTTCCTTTAATAGCCATGAGAACATTATGTACAGAATTAGCTGTTTTATTTACAATAGTCCAATTATAAGATTCTAAATCGGCTATTACCGCATTTCTGCCTGCATTTTCAAATCTATTTCTTTCCCTCATTATATTTTTTTTTAAATAAAATCTATTTCGGCTGAATAAAAAAAATATTTTCCTGCCGGCTGAATTTCCTTTTTTATTTCATGTACCCAATTTTTTCTTCCTCCACTAATTGTTATTTTCATATTAGCTTCGTACCTACGTTGTTGTACATTGCAAAGTGTTGTCATTATTATTAATGTTTTTCCAACCAAATTTGTATTAGTTCCGATTTGTGTAGAAAAAGAATCAATTTCCTCCTTTCTCAAACTTCCATCGTTTAATTTAACTAATGTTGCTGAATTAAGTTCTCTTCCAATTTCAATATTTATTTTAACCGGATTCGTCAAATATGAAAGTTCGTAACAATCAATGCTTTTTACTTTTAAATTTCTCATTATAGTTTTTTCATTTATTTATTTTTTCATCAATTAATTTGTTTCTTCATTGCAATATTATGGGGGAAAAAAATTTATTCCCCCCATAAAAAACCTTTAACGATAAAATTCCGGTTAAGGAGGTGGCGTTTGTTCTTCATCTTGATCTTCCTCATTGTTATCTTCATCAGGAGGATCAGGAATGTGCTTACATAATTGATGTAAATTTTCCAATAAATAAAATTTTTTCATTTTAAATACATTTAATTGTTATGCATACTCTATTAAAAGCTTTTCTGCTTCCGCATTAAAAAGTGTAATTATTCATGGTTTTTTTGCATTTATTTTTGCATTTATTTGATTGGTTTTTTTTGACTTTTTTGGCATTTTTCACCGGTTTTTTCAATCATTTTTTTTTGCTTTCTACCTATTAATACCAAAATTTGAATTTTGTTAGCGATTTTATTTTGGGAAACACCAAAAAAACCTTTGTAAATAACAGTGATACAACGAGAAAAAAATTTTTCATTTTTTTCATATATGAGAAAAATAATATGTTTTTTCGGAAAAAAATTTATAAAAACATGTTTGAGTTTTCAATCTTTTTTCGTGCCTCGGAAATCTAAAAATTTGGAGTGTTTTCAATGTGTTTTTTAGCGATTTTTTCATCAACAAATAAAAAACCAATCAATATAAAAAAAACTCAATATTTTTTGAAAACTCTTACTTTTAATTATTATATTTGTATAATATTTTTTTTAAAAAATATGTAATTTTGACACATTTGATAAATATAAAAATCAATAAAAAAATAGCAATACTTTTTTGTTTTTTGATAATAAACCTATCGTTAGGCTTTTCTCAGAATCCGAATGAAAATATTCCTACAAAAAACAAAGAAATCATTGTTGCTGAAAATTATTTAAAAAGAGTTAGATTATTAATGTCGGAAATGAAATTTGATAGCATTCTTTATTATCTGAATAAATCAAATCCGGTGTTTAAAGCTAATGAATTATGGGAGCAATATGTGGAATGCACTTATGCTAAAGGACAATATTTCTATTATGCAAAAAGAAATGTTGATTCAACAAAATTTCAGATTAAGAAAGCAATTTCAGAATGCAAGAAACATTTAGACAGCTCCAATTTACTTGTTTCCAAGATATATTTATTGTCATCTTATGTGTTATGGTATTTACATGAATACGACCAATCAATTGCCGAAACAAAAAAAGCTATTTCGAATAATCAAAATAATTCTTTTGATGAAAAAAAGTTACTTTCAACATGTTATAATATTATTGCATTAAATTATAAATACAGATATGAATATTCGAAGGCAGAAAAATATTATAAAATGGCAATCGAAAATTCACTTTCATTGCATCCGAAATTTGATAAAAATATTTCAAGTTTTTACAACAATATTTCAACATTATATAAAGAAACAGGTGATTTTGATAAATCAATGGATTGTATAAAAAAAGCCATTGAAATTAACAAAAAATATATGGGGAATGATTTTACCTGGATTGGAATAAACCTTGTAAATTTAGGGGTATTATGTATGAAATTAGGCAAATACGATGAAGCATTTCATAATTTTTCGGAAGCGGAAAAAATTTATTCACATAATTTAAAAGGAGAAGACGAAAAACTTGCAACAGTTTATTTGAATATGGGAAAATATTTTTCTTCAAGAAAAAATAATGAAAAGGCTATTGAATACTATAAACATGCGATTTATATCACAAATAAATATAAAAATCCAAAACTTGATTTCCTGGCAAAATGTTATAATAATCTTGGTTGTATATATTTATCGAAATGCGAATATAATAATGCTCTCGAAATGTTGAATAAAGGTTTAAGTGTTTGTAATAAGAAAAATATTACACCTTTAACTTCCATTTATTCGAATATTGCAAAATGCTTTTTTAAACTTAATAGACCGGAAAAAGCTGAAGAATATTACCAAATTGCAATAAACACATTGAAAGAAAAAGTCGGAGATGATCACTATAAACTGCTTATTACTTATCTTAATTATGGGAATTTTTGTATTGAGAAAGAACAAACAAGCAAGGGGTTAGAGTTTCTTAACAAAGCTCATTCAATTGCAGAAAGTAATTTTGGTTTAAAACATCCAAAACAGTCAATAATATTATCATCATTAGGTGATTTCTATTTTAATGAATGTGATTACAAACTTTCATTAGATTATTATCAAAAAGCATTGATCGGAATTATTGAAGATTTTAATGAAACCGAAATATTAGCTAATCCGAAGCCGGGCTACAAATCTTTATCTGATTTTACACTTTTGCCGATAATGAAAAAAAAGGCGGTTGCATTATGGAAATTGTCGGCTGAACTGAATGAAAGTGAGGAAATTAATTATTTGAAAAAATCTCTTGAAACTTTTGAACATAGTATTGATATCATTCATAAAATCAGAATATCTTATCCGAATCAAGAGAGTAAATTAGTTTTATCGGAAAAAGAAAAATCTACTTTTAATAATGCTATTCAGGTGACAATAGCATTATACGAATTAACCGGAAATGAATTTTACAAGCGAAAATCTTTTGAATTAGCTGAAAAAAGTAAAGCTGCTTTATTGTTAGCTTCAATTCAAGACACGGATGCAAAAAAAATTGGAAATATACCGGATTCATTACAGCAACAGGAAAATGAAATTCGTCAGGAATTATTTGATTTAAAGGATTTAATTATGAAACAAAAACAATATTTGAATCCTGACTTGAAAAAAATTTCTTACTGGGAAAATCAAATCTTTATGATAAAAAAGAAAAAAGATGCTCTTATTTCATATATCAATTCAAATTTCAACGATTATTATGAACTGAAATATAAATGGAATGTAGCTGATTTAGATAGCATACAAAACAAGTTAGATGATAAGCAGGCAATTATTGAATATGTGATTTCGGACAGTTTATTAAATATTTTTGCATTTGATAAAAACCAATTTGTACTTAATACTCAAAAAATCAATAGCAGCTTCTATGAAAACTTAAAAACTCTTATAAGTATTTCTGAAAGTTCAAAGGTTTTTTGTAATTCACCTGCAAGTATAAATAAAATTAAAAGTTCTTCATTCGATTTGTATAAAAAATTAATTCTACCTGTTCAGAATATAATTGAAAATAAAAATATTATTATTGTTCCCGATCAAAAATTATCATATCTTCCTTTCGGGCTTTTATTAACCGATTCAGCAAAAAATATCACACAATATAATAAACTCCCATACTTAATAAAAACAAATGCGATAGGGTATTCATATTCATTAACATTATTATTCAAAAACTATGGATCAAAAGCTCAAGAATGCTCGAACTTGCTCGCATTTGCAAAAAGTTATGAAAATAATATTGCAGTGAAAAATCCTTCTTTGAGACAATCAAATGAAAGCAGTTTGGATATCCCTGTACTTAAAGGCACAATAGATGAAGTAAATAATATTTCGGAAATTATTGATAGTGATCTATATTTTAATAATGAAGCAACGGAAAAAGTTTTTAAAGACGAAACTGGAAAATATGATATAATTCATGTTGCATTACACACTATTATTAATAATGAAAGACCAATGTTTTCAAATTTAGTGTTTTCTCAATCAAATGATTCTGATGATGATGGGATGTTACATACTTATGAGATATATGGATTGGATATTAATGCACACCTTGTTGTTTTAAGTGCTTGTGAAACAGGTTATGGGAAATTGAACAGCGGAGAAGGGATAATGAGCCTGGCGAGGGGTTTTTTATATGCAGGTTGCCCTGGCGTTGTTATGACTTTATGGAAAGTTGAAGACAATCAATCTGCTAAAATCATAACATCTTTTTACAAATATCTTGCTGAAGGAAAATCAAAAATTGAAGCATTGCGATTATCTAAATTAGATTATCTGAAAAGTTCGGATCCATTGTTTAGTCATCCGTATTTTTGGGCAGGCTATGTTAACATCGGTAATCCCGATCCTTTAATAATCAAAGGAAAAAAAATCAATAGGTATATTTTGTTTTTTGCGATTTTTCT